>ENA-OWPN01000589-OWPN01000589.1-human-gut-metagenome-genome-assembly--contig:-NODE-589-length-47012-cov-3.792704_pt1 | contig 47012 bp, 40 predicted proteins | sample MGYA00248266_ERZ651850 | MGnify/ENA primary metagenome ERZ651850 (study PRJEB26924, sample SAMEA4378296) | human gut metagenome | biome: human gut; feature: human-associated habitat; material: faeces... | reverse complement strand
TGCAATCCCTTATTTAGTTTTTTTTGAGGTGGCCGTTGTAACGCAACCTTAGGAGAGCTGTGGTATATCCGTTTACCTACGAGGGTAGCTGTGAAATATCCCGGTTATTCTAAAACTGTATATATCCGTAACGGAAGCTGGAGCATTCCTGCATTTTTCTTATACAATAACGGGATAAACGAAATGCCGTCTTTAGTATTATACCATAATCTTTGATAATGAAAAGATGATAAACGTAAAAATTTAACCCAATATCAGAAGGAAAGTGATCAATTTATTTATACACATAAGCAGGCAGCATACGGGAATGCAAAAGAAAACAAAACAGCACTCCTATGGAAAGTATGCACTGTTTCGTGTTCATTAAACATTAAGATAGGGAATGCTGCCGGGATTTTCTCTTTTCCGGTCGCAGGGCAGGAATCAAGGGCAGTAAAAGAATCAGAATCTGGCGAAGTAGAATGGCCGACATAATGAGAATGACGCTCAGAATACCAAGCCGGTAAGAAAGCATCGTTAAGTGCAGCAGATTGTGGAAAAGTACGATTGCCAATACAAAGCCGGCTGTCATACACAGGCAGACCAATGCCCTTAGCCGGTTCCATGGCCGTAGGGAACGATAAACGGAAAGCATGGATATAACGGAAACACATAAATACATCATCGTAACTGCTTCTTCATAACGGATAGAAAATCCATCCCTCATATATTCGATTGACAAAAAGCTGAACACAATGGCTATCGCATTTGGAAGCGCATTGCGCAAAACCGTGGTAAGAAAATCTCCGGAAACCTTCTTATGATCCGGCTCCAGCATGGTAAGAAAGGAAGGAAAGGCCTCGATGGCAAGGTCGATCAGTGTGATTTGAACGGGGATAAACGGAAACGGAAGATTCATACCGATACAGATTATGGAAAGCAATACCGAATAAATTGTTTTAATGAAAAATACACCGGCTACACGGGTCGCATTATTCACAACACGGCGTCCCTCCTGTACAAGCAGCGGCAGTGTGGAAAAATCGGAATCCAGCAGTACGATTTGGGACATCTGCTTGACCGCATCGCTTCCCTGCGCAATAGCGATACTGCAATCTGCCTCCTTTAATGCCAGCATATCATTCACACCATCACCGCTCATAGCGACGGAATGCCCCTGCTTCTGCATTGACTGAACAAGCAGCTTTTTCTGTATCGGTGTTACTCTGCCAAAGACGGAATACTGCCCTGCGAGCTGTTCGATCGTCTTTACATCATTACCGACACTGCTCATATCAACACAGGCATTCCAGCTATGCAACCCCGCCTTTCTGGCAATGGCAGAAACAGCAGTAATATGATCTCCGGAAATCACTTTGATTTCCACACCCTCATCTTTGAAAAACTGCAGTGTTTTTTCAACATTTGGACGTACGGTATCCGACAATACAACAGAACATAAGGGAACAACCGCAGGCAGAGGCTGATCTTCCACAAGCTCGTTTTTACACCTTCCAATCAAAAGGATACGTTTTCCTTCCTCCATTGCTTCTGTGAAGCTGGGGTCAAGTGTGGGAAGCAGCTTATCCGGAGCTCCCATAATCAATGTCCCGTATTCGGCAAACGTGACACTGCTCCATTTCCGCACAGAAGAAAACGGAATACGGGATACCGGGGTGTAAACCGCTTTGGTACCGAACGATTCGCAAAGTGCCTGATACGTGGCATTATTGTCATCACTGTGATACAGAAAGGACTGTATATACTCCATATCCTTCTGCGTATACCCGTGAAGTGTCCGCATAGCTTCCACCTTTAAATCTCCGGTAGTAATCGTACCTGTTTTATCCAGACAGAGAATATCCACATTTGCCAGTGTTTCCAGAGAGTACAAATCCTGTACGAGAACCCTGTGCTTAGCCATACGTCCGACACCGGCCGCAAGGGATACACTGATGAGAAGAACCAGACCTTTGGGAAGCATTCCCAGAAGTCCGGCAGAGCTGGTAATGACGCTTTCCTGAAGGGAATCCCCCCGGATTCCCCATGCCTCTAAGAATAACAGAAGGCCGAGGGGAATGATCGCAATTCCGGTTAAACGGGTAACCTGCTTCATCGCCCGTAACAGACGGGAATTGACAGAACGCACCTCCTTTACCTCACTGGCAATTCGGTTGGCATAATTATCCTCACCGACATGCAGCACCCTTGCATAGCATTTCCCGGAAATAAGTGAGCTTCCAGACAGAAGCTGATCTCCTGCACGCTTATGAACAGGATCAGACTCTCCGCTTAATAATGCCTCATTGATTTCAGCCTCTCCCTGTACCAGCAAGGCATCACATATGATTTGTTCACCGCTGGACAGTACCATAATATCATCCAGTACAAGCTCCTGTGCATCGATCTGCAACAGCCTGCCATCGCGCATGACGGATACCTGCTGGCTCATAAGCAGGGACAGCTGATCCACCAGCTTTTTCGCATGCAGCTCCTGCAGGATGCCGATGCTGATATTGCAGAAAATAACCGCCAGAAACATCAGATTGAACCATGCGTTGACAAGAATCAGTGCCAGTGCAATCAATATATTAAGCAGATTGAACAGAGTACATATATTTTCCTTGAAAATCTGACGCCGTGTTTTCGTAATCGAGCGTGACGCGCTGTTTTTTTGATGCTTCAGAATACGTTCCTCTACCTGTTTCTGCTGTAAGCCTGTTATTGTATAGTTTGTAAATTCCATTTCATCACCTGAGCTTTCTTTATGCTCTATTATGGACAATAATCGTAAAGAAACCTTTCGCATCTTCTTAATAAACTATAAACTTTTTATAATGTAATGGATATCATACATAAATTCTTAAAAAATGCTGAAAAAAAAGTGCATGGATGCACAGGCAGCGGGAATTCTGTTATAATGAAATGTGTATATGAGGTGAGTGAAATGAATAATGATAAGAAAGCAAGGCGGCGGCATCAGCGCATCTGTGAGGTACTTCAGGAACAGGAGCACATGCAGGTTTCTGAACTATGCGAGCTGTTTCATGTCTCACCGGCAACCATCCGTAATGATCTTACCCTGCTTGAAAAAAAGCAGCTTTTAAAACGTATTCCCGGTGGTGCGGTTTCTACAGGACGTATGCCGCAGAATACAATTTTTACGACTAGAGAGTCCCTGCACATGGACTTAAAGGAGCATATGGCTGACTATGCTGTAAAGCATTTGATCAAAGAGGGGATGAGCATTGCCCTCGATGCCGGTACAACCTGTTATGCGATTGCCAAAAAGCTGGCGGAATCAACACGCGGCTGTTCGGTTATCACATACTCACTCCCGGTTGCCAATGCGCTTGTCCACAGTGAGCATGTAGAGGTTTTCCTAATGGCAGGAAGGCTTGACAAGCAGCATGAATCCTTTCATGATGATGTAGCACTTGCGGCGATGAAGCACATGAACAGTGACTTGTTTTTCCTGTCTCCCAACGGCATTGATCCAACAGCGGGTATTACCAGCTCGGCAACGGATGAGAATATTATGAAGCTGCTGCTGCATGAGCGTGCAGAAGCTACGATTGTCTGTGCGGATCACAGTAAATTCTCAAAAAAGGCATTCAAAACGATATGTCAATTATCACAAATACAGGGAATATTAAGCGATGCTGCTTTGCATGAGGATATACAGAGGCTATATCAGCAGCTGGGTGTACAGCTATATCTGGCAGAATAATAAAAATAAAAGCATACAGGGTACTGTGAGGATGCGGGGGATCCATCACGTACAGTAATCTGTATGCTTTTTATATAAATATGAAATAATTGCTTCTAACTCTGCGTACTTATCTGCTAATATTCGTAATCAACCGTTGCACTGCCGCTGCGTACAGCATGGATATACGGCTTTACTTTTTCCACATGATAGGCGTTTTTCTGGTAGGCCTCCAGCGCCTGTCTGTCATCTACGATTAGCTCCAGGACGACATCGTAGGAGCGTTCGGAATGCAAATAGTCAATTCCGACCTGCAGATCACGAATGAAATCAATTTGCTCCTTCATGGATAAAAATAATGCTTTTACCTTTTCACATTCCTCGCGGGAAGGATTCTTCATTTTCACAAATAACACATGCTTAACCATAGCTTTTATAACCTCCTAGGATTTGAATTGAACCTCAATGCTGTAATGCTCCTTGATTTCCGGTATCATATTGAAAAACTTGCGGATTGCGGACTGTGATTTCGTTGCCGCTTCACTAAGCAGTCCGTTTTCAACTGCTTCATCCGCAACCTTATCCTTTTGTTGCGTGGCAAACGCTGTGTAGTCCTCAATGCTGATGGGATTAAAAATATTTTTTGTTTCATCGTATACCTCAATGCTTTTCTCATCAATGACATTGCTTAGAATCTCAACCTCTGGCAGGAATACGGTGATGGTGTTCCCCTTGACCTCTACCTCTGCCTGGTCCATATGAACTCCGGCTTTCAGCTGCCCTGCATAAGTAAGCAGAAAGCTCTTTTTTGTTAAGGGAATATTCCATCCGTTCAATGTCAGAGAATTTTCAAATTTACCAACCTTTGTATAATTATATTCCATAACAGCCAGATCGCTTACCTCCTGCAGCTGCTGTGTCAGGGCTGTTGATGTAATTTTCGGTTCACTCTGCTTTCCTCCGAAAATGGTTCCTGCAAAGAATATAGCCGCAGCCAGTATGCATATGGCGATAACTCCGCCAATGGCCTTCTTAGTTTTCCCCAGGGTATCCAGTATTTTCATTCGCTACCTCCCGTTACAGGTAAAATTATACCATATTTGCAGGACTTAGCCTATATGAGATATTCTTACATTTTTCTTTCTGTTTGCTGTATTACAAGCAAGCAGATCATATCGCCAACTGTTTTGTGCTGTTGAAAATGTGCAGCTTGAAAAAATATCTGCGGATATGCTGTCGTGAATGAAGTATAAGGAAGCAAAGAGGAGTACTACCTCAGGAGTATTTGTCATGAGGTACAGGCAGTGCAGCTTTGTTGGCTGCATCAGCTTCAGAAAAGGAATGATGGAAGGGGTGTTCAACTAAGGCAGCTGTTACAGTCCTTGTGATTTCTATTTCTTTATTATGTAAGAGACTGTGAAGTAGAGCGGTAGCTTTTCCTATTATATGAGCCTGTATGTTATGGTGCAGCTGTGAAATAGAATCCTGCTTCTGCTTTCTTTTATGTTTTTTCGATTCATACTTTCTTTTCCAGACAGTTCGTGATACCATATGGATACACTTGGAGGGATGGTATGCTTTTTTCTATTAAGTACGTACATAGACTGAAGTGGAACGGATTTTATCAGTCACTGATGTGGAGCTGCTTTGGTATCATGTTCATGATTTTATATCCGGTAAGTCCGGAATTGATGACGTTTATCGGAGGAATCATGCTGTTGTTTCAGGGAGTACCGCAGCTGATCCTGTTTCTCGAGGAGGATGAACGGTTTCTGATATCACTGCTGTCCCTGATTGCCTGCTGGTCAGCTTTCTTGGTGTGTGGATGCTGACAAATCCGGAGGAGGTTTATGATACTCTGCCTGCCGTACTGGCTTTTGTTACGTTTATCCATGCCTTTAGTAATATGATTGTAACGGGAAGGATTCGCCATTTACGATATGCAAGGTGGTGGATTGCGGCGATCGTTACTGCTGCGAAAATGATTGCAACGGCTGGTCTGGCCCTGCAGTTTCATCTGCATAGTGAATTTATGGTAATTGGAACCGGTATTTGTATGCTTCTGGATGCAGTGAGTGATATCTGGATCTGGAGAACGCTGGAAACGTTGATTATAGAGGATATGGGAATCTGATGTGCAGACTGTGTACATCTTTTCTTTATGACAAATGGATATTGCTTGAGCTACGAATATGGTGTTGATTTATCACATAGCGTAAATAAATTTCCGTTATATTCATAAGATGTCTTCTGTTTAAAAAAACGTCTGGAACGGCTGCTGCAGAATATGAGGAGCACCCCTTTTGAAAGCTGCTATCTTTGCTTGGCATTATGGACAGAGAACAAGGGAAGAGGAAAAGGTCTGTACAGTAATATATGGAATTGCTATCCTGCTGTATATTTGACGATTTTCTGTTAGAAACGCAATTATTGGAAAAAATAAAAATAAATATCAAGTTAAGCGCGATTTGTTACAAAATCTATTTTTTTATGTAAAATATAAGCATGTGATGATCTATCCCCAAGATGATCACATTACTGGAAAGGATGAGGTGATTAGCCTCATGCGAAAAGGGCGGATATATAGTGTATCCGTCCTTTTTCAATAGATTCAGCGCTCCAGCTTTACAATGACCAGTGTCAGCTGACCGTCTGTATTGGCAACATTGGAATTGTAATTGACCGTAAACGGGGTTGCCTGTGTCACCTCAATAAGGAAGTGACTGCTTCCCTCCGCAGTATTTTGCGGGGAACCCGTTCGTGAATAAATACCAAATTCAATGTGTGGAGCACCATTGTAGGCCGGGGTGATCTGCATATAGCCGGCAGTTGTCAATATCGTGCTAACCTCCAGAGAAATCTGATAGAAGCCAGGCTGTAATAGCAATCTGGTCGTAGAAGTAGATGTGATATTCTGCGTTGTATCTGCAATGCTTGGATGCAGCGCCATTGGCTGATTGTCCACAAAGGAGTCCGCAAAATCCGCAAAGCTGGCGAAGGATTGTGTACCAAGGCCGCGAGGCCCTGTGGCTCCTGTTGCCCCTGTTGCGCCGGTGACTCCCTGCAGACCTCTTTCCCCCTGCGGCCCGGTTGCACCTGTTGGTCCGCTCGGTCCGGTTGCCCCATCAGCTCCGGTATTTCCGGTCGCACCGCGAGGCCCAGTCGCCCCTGTCGCGCCGGTGACTCCGGTAGCTCCGGTTGCGCCGGTCGGCCCGTCTCTGCCATCCATTCCTGTTGGGCCAATATTCCCCGTCGGGCCTGTAACCCCTGGTGCTCCAGTAGCGCCTGTCGGCCCGATTGGCCCCTGTGGGCCATTGCTTCCAGCAGGGCCAGTAGCGCCTGTCGGTCCAGTAGCCCCATCAGCGCCTGTCGCCCCGGTAGCGCCGGTTATGCCGGATGCGCCGGTAGCCCCTGTTGCTCCGGTAACACCGCGAGGCCCAGTCGGCCCAGTCGCTCCATCGGCTCCCGTATTTCCTGTCGCGCCAGTTGGCCCGGTTGGCCCGGTTTCTCCAACGCCTGGCCCCGTAGGCCCCATTGGTCCAGTTGGCCCGGCAGGCCCCCGAAAGCCTCTTGGCCCTCTTGGTCCCGGCGGACAGCATCCGTTCGGGTAGGGTTCACAGCAGCATGCTTCCACTCCAGTGTCATCTTGCTGCATCGATGCATCCTCTGCAGCAAAGTCGTCTGTATAATCGTCATAATAATCATCCTGATATGTCATCATTTCACCTCATCCTGTCGGGAATTCAGATAAATCCTTATCCGCTTTATCCTATGTGTTGCAGGATGTTATGCTCATGGCAAATGCCTATCAAGCGATTATGGACTAGTGGCGCATCGGTTGAAATATCAAACATGAAATTGTCATATGGATACCTCCTAAAGCTTTCTGTACCTTTGCTTTTACTATAACACCGAAAGCTGACTCCGGGTCAATGATAAATTTAAGAAAAAGATAACAGGATACTTACCTGGCTTTGGTTACGGGCGTAGAGTCTTTGTGTCTGTAAAGGAACTGCAGCAAAAATTCTGGAGCAGTTAGTATCACATCATATATTTTCCTGTTCCTTATCATAATTGTATACAGCTACCATCCTTCCGTATTCATATACAAAAAAAATGCAGACTTACCAATAAGAAATCACTTCATATGTGAATCATTATGAATCGAAATAAATTGAAATGAAATAAAATGATTGACAACCTCTGGAAATGCTTTTATAATAAAATTGAAGTAAGGACACAGAAAAGGAGAACATGGAATGAAAACTACTGATCCTAAGAAAAGAGCATTGCTGGACAGTCTGAAAGACGGACTGATCGTATCCTGTCAGGTACAGAAGGATGACCCAATCTATACCGATGACATCGTTGTAAAAATGGCGGAGGCTGCCAAATGGGCAGGTGCTGTGGGCATCCGTGCAAACTCTCCGGAACAAATCAAAGCAATTAAGGATAAGGTGGATCTGCCGATGATCGGGCTATGGAAAATCTGGCACGATGATACGGATGTCTTCATTACACCGACCATGGAAGCCGCAAGAGCAGTATGGGAGGCAGGAGCTGAAATCATCGCCTTGGATTGCACAGCACAGATTACGCATGAAAAGACACAGGCATGGGATCTGATCAAAACCGTAAAAAAGGAAATTCCGGAGGCAATCATCTTCGCAGACGTATCCAATATGGAGGAGGCTGCTCGCGCTGTGGAAAACGGTGCCGATATTGTTGCACCAACACTGTATGGCTATACAAAGGAAACAGAGCATATCGAGGGAGCGGATTACCGTATGTTTGCGGAAATGTGCAGAACCTTTAAGGATGATGCCTTTGTTATGATGGAAGGACACATCTATACACCGGAGGATGCGATGAAGTGCATTTATCTGGGAGCGCATTCCGTTGTTGTCGGCAGTGCTATCACACGTCCGCATCTGACCGCAAAACGCTTTGTCGACCTGCTTGGCGGTTATCAGGATAACTGGAGAGAAGCAGAAAAGGCAAAGCACTAGCATCGTATTTGGAAAGGAAGGCATAGGAGCATGAAAAAGAAAATCAGTATTGACGGGGCGCAGAATGTTGAGGTATCCAAGCCGATTCCCTGCGAAAAATCACCACAGGAACAGCTTGCCATCATGGAGGCTTATACACAGGCTCATAAGGATAGTGCAGGCATGGATAAGGCAGAGCGTGAAATCCGCTGTCTGCGCACCATCTTCCCTGCATTGTTTCGAAGCATTGAAAGCGATGATCTTCTTGCGGGACGTCTGGATTTTCTCCCCATCGGCTTTGGCAGTGTTACCAGCATCGGCGGCGTTGGACATTACTGCGTTTTTCATAAGCTGCGTGCCTTTAAGGAACAGCTGGACACAGAGCAGGAGCGTGCAAGAGTGGATGCGCTGTACGCATATTGGGAAAATCATGATACCAAGGCGATATATTGTGCGGATGTATTGAATGAGGATACAACCGGACGCTTTATCGACTGCTCGTATCCGTTTATGGCAACTGCGCGCCTGTCCGGTATGATGCTGAATTACAAAAAGCTGATGGCGTATGGGCTGGAGGGATTGAAGGAGCTTATCCGTTCACAAAAATCCAATGCGTTTTTACACAGCTGTCTGGATAGTTTACAGCTGCTGCAGGAGGTTATTGACCGCCAGATTGCGCTGGTGCGGGAAGCGAAGCAGTCTGCGAGCCTTCAGCGGCTTCGTGATCTAGAGCTGATGGAAAGGGATCTGGCTGTCATTCGTACACAGAAGCCTTCCACCTTTCATCAGGCACTGCAGCTGTTCTGGATTTACGCCCTGGTCGCTGGAGTTATCAATTACGGCCGCATGGATGATGTACTCGGCCCGTATCTGCAGCGTGATCTGGACGATGGCATACTAGATGAAGAGGAAGCCTACCGCTATCTGAAATCCCTGTGGAAAATGATAGAAAACCGCCGTACAACCGTAAACGGCCGCATCATTGTCGGTGGAGAGGGGAGAGAGCATCCAAAGGAAGCGGATACCTTTGCCCGCATCTGTCTGCGCGTCTGCCGGGATACCCGTTATGTGGAACCGCAGTTTACCTTACGTATCTGCAAGGACACACCGGACGATATACTGGATATGGCATATGACTGCATCGGCTCCGGTGCTACGTATCCCACCTTATACAATGATGATGTCAACGTGGATGCCGTCATGTATGCGATGCGTGTGGATCGTGCAACAGCACAGCAGTATGTTCCCTTTGGATGCGGGGAATTTGTCATTCAGGGAAAAAGCGTTGGAACACCGAACACTTTATTAAACCTTTTAAAAATTCTCAACATCACATTGAATGCAGGAATCGATCCGATGGATGGAAAGGCCAAAAACGGGCCGGTAGCCATTCCGGACTGCTCCGCCTTTACAACCTTTGACGAGCTTTATACAAAATATAAGGAGCTGCTTGCTTATTATTTTGACCTCAGCGTGGAAGCACAGAAGCATTCCTATGAGGTTATGAATCAGGAGGTTTCCTTCCTGTTTACCTCCATTCTGATGGATGACTGCATCACTCGCGGAAGGGCACTGCTGGATGGCGGCGTGGAAATACTGGGCGGCACCAATGAAACCTATGGAAATATCAATACGAGTGATGCGCTGTATGCGATCCGCAAGCTGGTCTATGAGGATCAGGTATACACGCTACCACAGCTGCATGAGGCACAGCTTGCCAATTTTGAAGGCTATGAGCGTATTCGCAAGGATTTGCTTACTGTGGATAAATACGGAAATGATAAAACGGAATGTGATGAACTGGCAAACGATCTATTTGAATATGTCGCAAAGGGCATCCGGCAGCGGGGAATTGATGCCGGTCTGGGATATTATCTGATCGTGATTTCCAACAATCAGACAAATACGGACTGGGGGCATCAGACCTTTGCCAGTCTGGATGGACGAAAAACAGGAGTATTTATGAATCCTGCCAATAATCCGCAGGGCGGTGCTGCGAAAAGCGGACCGACTGCCTGCCTGAATTCTCTAAGCCGTTTCCAGGCAAGATATCATGGAGGCAGTGTACAGAATATTAAATTTACGCCGCGTATGTTCAATGAGGATCGTACAAAGATCAGAAGTATGTTTGATACGTATTTCAAAAAGGGAGGCTGTCAGCTGATGGTGACGGTTGTGGATCACGGAATACTGGAGGATGCCCAGAAGCATCCGGAAAACTACCCGGATTTGATAGTCCGTGTTGCAGGCTACAGCGCAGTCTTTGTGAATCTGACAAAGGATATACAGGATGAGCTGTTAAGCAGGATGCTGTATGATTAACGTAACCAATATAGAACGGTTTGCGACACATGACGGCCCGGGTATCCGTACAACAGTCTTTTTAAAGGGATGTCCGCTGTATTGTCCGTGGTGTGCAAACCCGGAAACACAGAAAGCAGCAAGTACAATGTTTCATTATAAGGAACGCTGTGTAAGCTGCCGCCAGTGTGAGCAGGTGTGTCCTATGCAGGCCATCACCTTTGAACAGGGTCGCTTCACGTATCATGAGGAACGCTGTCAGGGCTGTCGTCAGTGTGAGCGTACATGTCTGCAGGATGCCATACAATTTCAGGGAACCGATATGAGTCTGGATACGATTATGGAGGAGCTTCGCAAGGATAAGGACTATTATGATAATTCCGGTGGGGGTGTGACCTTTAGCGGAGGGGAGCCGTTTGTACAGCATACAGCGCTATGGGAGCTGTTGCAGGCCTGTAAAAGGGAGGGCTATCATACCGCAGTGGAAACAACCGGAAATTATGCCAGGGATTTGCTGGTATCCATGATGCCGCTGATTGATCTGTTTCTGTTTGACTTCAAGCACTTGGATGATGCTGTCCTGCATACGGTAACCGGAGGAAATGGTGCCCTCATTAAGGGGAATCTACAGTATTTATTAAAGGTTGATCCAAAGAAGGTCATTGTACGCATACCTGTAATACCCGGCTTCAATTATGAGAGGTGCTTATTGGAGAATATGCTGACATATCTGAAATCCATCGGTGTGTGGCAGGTCAATCTTCTTCCCTATCATACACTTGGAAAAATGAAGTATGAGCATATGGGAAAACCGTATACGTTATCCAAAACAATGCTGCAGAAGGAAGATCTTGCGTATTATCAGGGCTTTGCCAACAAGCTGGGATTGCAGGCAAACATCGGCGGATAGAAAAGGAAATCCAGGAAGATACACTGTTTTCCAGGCAGGCTGTCGGATCTATGTCCGACAGTCTTTCTGCGTTTCCGTATGTGATTATACAGAGCATACTATTGTAATGCCGTTTACCATCCAATCAAGCGATGGTTAAAGGTACGCAGAAGTATCATATTTGCTATATCTGCATTTATACATCATAAGAAATGCTTTGCATATCTGACTGGAAAAGAAAACAAAATCACTGTTTCAATCAATCCAGACTTTTGGTATACTGAATACGTAAAAACGAAAAAGAGAGGAGTTTTTCTATGTTAGCGGAAACTGCAGTAAAATATTATCAGATGGGATACAACTGTGCTGAAAGCATTATTCGTGCAGGCAATGAGGTATATGATCTCGGTCTACATGATAAAGATATGGTAATGACGGCGGCTTTTGGCGGAGGCTTTCAGATTGGAGATGTATGCGGTGCTTTAAGCGGTGCAGCCTGTGTAATTTCCAGTCGGTATGTGGAAACAAAGGCGCATGATTGTGATTTTATCCGGCCTCTGACACAGAAGCTGGTTATTGCCTTCCAGAATAAAATGGGCTCCCGGTTATGTGCAAAAATCAAACCGGTATATCACAGCAAAGAAAAGAAATGTGAGCATACGGTGGAAACCGCAGCAGCGGTATTGGAGGAAGTCATTCAGGAATGGGATGAGGAGGCAAAGGAAAAGCAGAAGGTCTAATAATCGCTTTGTGATCTGTGATCGCGTTATCTATGCTATACAGGCATCAGCTCCTGGAAAACAATAGATAAGGATGTAAAGGCAATCCAATACAGGATGCTTCCTATCCCTTGTATTCGTGCTTTCTTTTATGTAAAAAAGATACCGGAACGTATTTGCTGTCAGTATACCGGAGTAGTTTTGAATATCCGGTATGCCGATTTGCATATCGCTGGTATTTTTTCAGCTTTTTGCATATCCTATACATAGGAGATGATAGCGATGAAGGAAGGCACACTGGTTTATTATATCGATGAAGGACAGATTCATGACGGGCATGTCATCGATGTGGAAACAACATCCGACGGCTTTGTTTTTCATATTGACAGCTATGGGGAATGTGGCGGCTTCTGCCGTATTGATTGTGCGCAGATCAACCGTACAGTGTTCACAACGTACGAGGATGCCGCAAAGCATCTGTATAAACAATAAAAAAGAGCAGAAGCACAGGAATGCTACTGCCGGAATAGGAAACTTAAAATTTAAGAGACTTCAAAATCGATTGCATAGCTCAAGGGATTTGGAGGTCTTTTTTTCATTACACCCAAAGGTGTGGAGGAGCTCATAGAACAGGATGCTCAAAAAATGCAGATATTCGCAAATTTACGTAGTTTTCATATAGTTCGCTTCTATATTGCAGGAAGGAAAGTCAGCCGCCTTTAGTAGGACACAGCCTCATCCTTTTGCGGATACAGCCATGCAAGAAGATCGGATATAAGCACATCCCTTCCTTTGGACGTCTTATAAAAGGCCGCAAGCTCCGGATTATCCGTTACGATTCCATCAATATCCATCGACAGCAGGCGCTGCAATTCCTTATCCCTGTTTACCGTCCATACAAAGACCTGTTTATTCTGCTGATGCAGAGCACGCAGCATACTTTTATTTACAAAGGTGGATTCAATGCTGTAGATATCTACATAAGGAAGCTCATAGTAATTACCATAAGCTACCGGCGCGATATATACGGTCTGAAAGGACGGATCAATTTCTTTCACACGCTGCAAAATTTCCAAATCCATAGAGGCAATCACACACTGCTTTTGAAATTTATATTTCTGTAGAAGTGCGATGGTATCCTCAACGAGATTTTTTTCATGCCCGTTTTTCTTTAACTCGATCATCAGCTTTATATTGCCATCTGCTTTCCTGATCATGTCCTCCAGTCTTGGCAATCGCATGTTTCTGTACGCATAGGAAAAATAGCTTCCCGCATCGTAGGTATCGATTTCGCTGCTGTCTACATCCCAGATATTTTTATTTACGCCCGCTGTTCTCTTGAAATTTACATCATGCATAACATACAGCTTTTTATCCCGTGACTGCTGCACATCAATTTCCGCATAATCCGCTTTTGCCTGAATCGCATAGGCAAGAGCAGGAAGTGTATTTTCCGGGGTAAAGGTTGTTCCAGCACGATGGGCTGCAATGGAAACCGGCTTCTCTGCAAGCTGAAGCCGCTCATAGACATTTCCCTGATATTCAAAGTAAATCCCCAGCAGCAGAGCAGTCAGGATTAGCTCTCCTGACCCAAGCAGAGTCTGCTTCCAGGAAATTGTTCTTTTTCTTGCCTCGCCTCGTGTGTCCTGATACCCGCAGATGCTTTTGAAATTATACAGCATGACAAAGAGTCCGATACTGAACAGAATGATTGGGTACAGAAAATCAGCGTATTGTCTCCACTGCATATAGTTAAGGAGAAAGGCTGTCATATTGGAGGCGGTATTTTCCTTATCGGCAAAAAGGACAAGCAGGGATATTGCGAACGCATATACCAGAAGAAGGAAGGCTCCCACCATTGCCATCATAATCAGATTTTGAAGCAACAGCCTGCATTTTCGTTTTTTCAACAGCACCCGGCATTCCTGAAAGGCAGTACGAAAGCTTTTATCCTGCAATAGAAAGACGGCAATCACATGTAGCATATAAAATGCCAGAAGGTTGATAAGCAGCAGCGCTAAGAGGTAGGCGGCGTAATACCTTGTACCTGCTTCCCGAAGAAAATCTATGAAATATTCCGGTATCCGGATACCGGAAAGCGATGATGGCTTCAGTAACAGCACTGAGAAGGGAAGCAGACACAGGATCGTTAAAAGAATGGACCAGTTTTTTGGATGCAGCGTGCGCCATACCTGCTGCAGACAGGTAATAAGGATTCCAGGCAGGGTAAAGGCTTGCTTATTCCATGCATGCTCATAATAAAAAACGAGAAATATAATTTCATAAAATACATAAAGTCCCAGCAGGAGCAGTACCAGAACAACAGTCAGGATGGAGAAGGGCCGTTGAATCCAGGAAAAAAGCACCTGCATATTCAAATATTGCAGATCGCTGAAGTCCAGACTCTTACGGATGAGCAGCTGAAAGAAAGGCAGCAGCACCAGTCCGCCAAATAGCTTATAAACAATTTCAAAGGCCAGCAGTCTTTTCCAGTCCCACAGGCAGTCATTCCGGATGTTTCTTAATGTTTGAAGACAGGATTTCATAGTTACCTCCATTCTTAGATATCTAACATACAGGCATACCGCTTGTATAAACGCTGTTTTCCAGCTTCCTTTTTCCTATGAAACAAGCCACTTTCACATGCTTCTCCTATTGGAATTGCTCCAGGTATTGCTGACTGGAAAGATGCATTCATATCTGCAGCCTTTTGTAAGGAGGATTGGCTTTTACAATGTTATAGTGAACACGGCCTTATATAAACAACATAAGCAAGCGTATGCAAAATGCATAGGGAACACGGTCTAATCGTTTTGGATAACAGCTGCCCTTTAAAACCATGGGCAAGCCGTAAATCCTTATATATTCCAAGAGGATTATCAAAAGGCTATGCATAGGAGCCCATTTGGTATGGGAACTGCTGTCCCTGCAGCCTGCTGTTAACGTTTTTATGCGAAAAGAGCAGTACCGTGATTGATCATCGTATCTAAAATCATGTTCTATTGTTTATCCAGGCTGTCTTTGCTTTAATTCCTTCATCATTTCCGCAAATGGAAAAAGCAGATTGCTGAGTCTGCAAAGCTGTGCGGACAGTGTATATTTTTTTTGCAGAGAAAGATCCTTTCCCTCCATAAACGCTGTGATATCCGTATTACTCACACCAAACGTCGAGGCAAGAAAGGAAAGGGCAAGCCGGTATGTATGCAGCAGTACATCCAGGATGGCTCTTACAATATCATCATTTTCCACATGAATGAGCGGAAGTGTGGAGAACCCTGTAAGAAAGGCATGAAGCAGAATATTCTCCTGTTCCGTATGATCCCCTTCACAGGCACTGATTCCCATGGCTTCCAGCAATGCTTCCATATCAATTCCCAGCTTTTCCTGCGCCAACTGCACATCGTCAAATAAGTCCATAACACACCTCCATGTACCAAGCGTTTCTTTATTCAGTATACACCGTAATGCATCATCATACACAAGGATATCCTTTTGTATGCATGCTACCTACAGTTTAACGCAGCGATTTCCATATGGGAAGAATAAAATATGATCAATTTTGTAATAGTACTCATAGGGATGCATGTCTTTTCCTTTTGAAGCAGCTGCCGCAATGGTTTGCCTGTGTGTTTTATGATAAAATGATAAGTATCCAAGCGAAGCCCTGCGCTGATACAAGTTGGATACAAAAATCAGATATAATAGAAAGTATGAGAGGTGATAAAATGCGTCTGCTGATCATTGAAGACGAGCGTCCGATTGCGGAGGTTATGATGCTGAATCTGAAGCGAATCGGCTATCAGTGCGACTATGCCATGGACGGGGAACAGGGAGCCCGCATGGTTGAGAAGCAGAGCTATGACCTGATTCTGCTGGATATCATGCTTCCGAAAATCAACGGATATGAGCTGATGGAATATCTTTCTGAGCTGGAAATACCAGTAATTTTCATAACGGCAAAGGGAAGCGTTCAGGAACGGGTCAAGGGACTGCGTATGGGGGCGGATGATTATCTGGTAAAGCCGTTTGCAATAGATGAGCTTCTGGCAAGGGTAGATAACGTATTGCGCCGCTATCATAAAAGCATGCAGGAAATTCACGTACTGGATGTCACGATTCATACGGCGACCCGTGTTGTCAAGAAAAAGGGTACGGTGATTCCGTTAACCAAAAAGGAATTTGATCTTCTGCTGTATCTGGTACAAAATAAAAATATCGCACTATACAGGGATACGATGTATGAAAAGCTGTGGCGTGAGGAGGATTATGAGCAGACAAGAACGCTGGATCTGCATATACAGCGTCTGCGCAAAAAGCTGAGCTGGCACAACGTTATCCAGACTGTTTATAAAATCGGGTATATGCTGGAGGTGCCGGATGAAATTCAGTGATAAGCTTACGCTGAGCAGTACAGCGGTGATTGCTATTATTTTCTCGGTTGGCGCCACCTTCATGATGACACAAAATCATGAGCATCTTTTACAGTCCTATATCACCCGCAATATGCAGACGCATGATTTGGAATCCTTTACGCTGGAATCCAAGCTGACACAGGATGCGACGGTGAATCTTACGACCTATGGAAGTGATGAGAAAGCAATGAAAACCCGCGCTATTTATTATATCCAACAAATTTCCAATCATATGAAGCAGCCGCAGACCGTGTATGCTTTGCTGGATCAAGAGGGCAGGGTACTGTATGCGACAGGACAGCAGGATTTTTTTGAACAGCATTCCCTGAAAAAGCCGCAGTCATACCGGATACAGAATTATGCTGGTTCTCATATGATGCTGGTAAGCAGCAGGATCACGGCAGGAAAATTCACTTATTTACTGGAAAGCGGGTATGATATCACATCCTGCTATGAGGAGCGTGACCGACAGTTTCAGACCTTTTTTCTGACGCTGCTCTGTGTTTTACTGTTGTCGTTTTTATTACTGAAAAGACTTTCCATCTATCTCAGCAGACCGATTTTAAGACTGCATGAGGCAAGCCGGCATATCGCTTTGGGAAATTATAAGGAGCGTACCAATATTCAGAGCGATGATGAAATCGGGGAGCTGAGCCGCAGCTTTGATGAGATGGCAAAGGCTACAGAGCAGACGATTCACAAGCTGGAGGTGAGTCTTGCACAGCGTGAAGATTTTATGAGTAATTTTGCCCATGAAATCAAAACGCCAATGACAGCGATTCTCGGCTTTGCGGATACCCTTCGTACCTACGACTGCGATATCGAAACAAGGAAGAAATGCGCCGATTATATTTATACAGAGGGAAAGCGTCTGGAAACCTTATCCTATACCCTGATGGATTTGCTGTCCCTCAGCGGAAGGGAAATACAGCTGCAGCCGGTATCCATGCGTTCCGTTATAAAGCAGCTAAAGCAGTATTATGAGGCGGTTCCCAACACCTGCACACTGAACTTTCAGTGTCCTGACAGCTTCGTATATTCCAAAGAGGAGCTGTTGTTCACAATGCTGCGCAACCTGATTGATAATGCAATCAAGGCTTCCCCGCCAACTGCAACGGTTTTCATTTGTGGAGCACTGTGTGATGAAGGATATCGCATGACGGTCAGGGATGATGGAATCGGTATGCGTGAGGAGGATATCGAACAGGCTTTGCAGCCGTTTTATATGGCAGATAAGTCAAGAGCACGCAAGCAGGGAGGCGCTGGACTGGGGCTGAGTATTGTGAAGCGCATCTGTGATCTGCATGGCAGTCCGCTTCAAATTGCAAGCAAGCCGCAGGAAGGATGCAGTGTGACATTTCTGCTGGAGGTGGTCAGTGATGAAAACTAGAACGGCCGTGCTGCTGTGCTTGGGAATCTGCTGCCTGAGTGTATTGCTGCCTCTGGGCATTTTCCGGCTGCAGGATGGAATGGCGGCTGATAGAAATGTGAGCTGGGCTTCCTCCACGGAGGATATTGCCGGAAGGTATCCAGTAGTGGCCAGCGTTTATGCAAACTTTTATCAAAAATTGGACAATCCGATATATGAGAGCTATAACTTATCGGATATAGCTGCATATCCAAAGAAGCAACAGACACAGATGAGGGAAATGCAGGATACATTCAGCAGGGAGTTGAATACGCTGGTGAAGGAGGAGGTGCTTCCCCGTACATGGCTGGAGCTGAAGAAGGAAGAAGCCTTTGCGGTGAAGTTTGGAACATTGTCACATTCGAGTGGGAAAAATGGGATTTGGCAGTTGAATCAGGTATACCGGATCAACAGCGATATGGATACGATGGGGGAGTTTACCCTGGATAAACAAACAGGCAGGCTTTTAAATATTCATTTTTTCAAGGATCACACAGAGGTGTATGGGGAGGAAAAACGTAAGGAGCTGACCTGGAATATGATCCGTTATCTCGGATTGGATTCCATTCACGATTGGACTTATACGAAATATGGCTATGAATCCTACGAGGCAAAGGTACAGGTTTATTGCGATGTGGAGAAAAACGGAGTAACCACGAATTTCAGTATGGGGATCGCACCGCTGGGACAGCATACGCATAATTCTTTGGTTTCCTTTTTGGGATAATGAAAACGCTGATGCAGGTTAGCGTTTTTTTCTGTTTCACTGAGGTGTTTAAAGCCATGTGTTTCATAAACTACGCAGACCGTTATTTTCTATCGCAAGCCGTTGCTTTGAAAAACAAAAATGAATAGTTCATATGCTATAATTACATTATATCAATCAGGCGAGGAGGAATAGATATGCGGATCATCATCTGTGAAGATGCTAAGGAAGATCAGACATTGCTTATTTCTCACTGCCTTCATTTTCAAAGAGAACGACAAATTCAACTGGAGACAATTGTTTATCAAAATGCCGGGCAGATGCTTGCGGATGAGGCTGCCATACATGCGGATGCATTGTTTCTTGATATTTATATGGAAGGAACCACGGGGGTTAAGGCCGCAAAAATCATGAGGAGCAAGGGATATGCGGGAGCGATAGTATTTGCTACAAACAGTATGCAGCACTATGCAGAGGGCTATGAGGTAGAAGCTATTCACTATCTGATTAAGCCGGTTACCTATCCTGCATTTGCAGAAGCTATGCGTAGAATACTGGCACTGTATAAGGCTGCTGTTCGTATGATTACGGTGAATTATGGTAAACAGCAATTACATATTCCTGTGGATAGTATTCATTATGCTGAGGTCTATGATCATAAAACAATTCTGCATACAGGTAACGGGGACCTTGTGATTTCCCAATCGCTATCTGCTCTTGAAAATATTCTTGGAGGACATCCCTTCCTCAGATGCTATCGCTGTTACATTATTCATATGGATTATGTGGAGAAGATGAAGAACACGGTATTTCTAATGAAGGATGGCAGTGAAATTCCAATAGCAAGAGATAAACGCGGGGAATTAAAAAAGCAATATGTATCCTATATATTTCAAAGAATGGAGGAATCATGATGCAGGCTGTGATTAGTGCGTTTTTTGTGGCTTTCTTTCAGGCGGCGGGAACAGCCGTGATTTGCTATTTCACTGTTCGGCATCAAGTACGATATCCAAAAAGGCGTATCGTATGTATTATTTTGCTACTGACAGTTGGATATGCTGCTGCTTTTTCCATTCTGGAAACGACTGTGTTTGCTTCCTTACATGACGTTTTGAAGATGCTTCTTAATTTGCTCTTTTTATTATCCAGCTTTCTATATATGAAGCACGTAGTAAGGGATGCCTGGCCCCGCCTTGTATTTTTACTTTTTATGGCAGTGAATACATTTGCCGTATGTCAGTCTGTTACTTTTCTGCTTTACTATCTGCTGTTTCCAAGCTGGAATTCCGGCCCGTATATTTATGAAGATATTTTATTTTTTGCAGCGCCGATTATCGTATTAACACCGTGCTTTCTTTACATCATCAAACGGCTTTACAGCCGGCTGGAGGAAATTGAACAGTCACAGTTAAAAAATATTTTTACAGTCCCTCTGATATTTGCAGTTTTATTTATAATGGCTGTAAATCTGTTTCCTGCTTCTCTGATTGGAGAAGCTTCATCCAATGCAGTGCAAATTATTATAACAACATGCGCCTTTATAACATATTCACAGATGAGCCATACGGTTGTGAATGCAGCAAACGCTGCACGGGAGCGTGAAAAGTTTGAACAGGTGAATACCCAATTGGAGCTGCAGGCAGCACGTATGGGGGAAATGAGTGCACACGCGGATGAGCTAAAGCGGATTCGCCACGATGAAAGGCAGCATCTTGCGGCCCTGAAAGGTATTCTGGTACAGGGGAGTAAGCAGGAAGCGCTGTCCTATCTGCAGGAATACGAAGCAAAGATTCAGGAAAGAATCCAGCCGCCACTATGCGAGCATTTTGTTGTAAATGCATTGTGTCAGCAGTATCTTACACTATCCAGGCAGGCGAATATACAGACGGATATTGATATTGTACTACCTGCCTGTGTGGGAATTTCCAATAGTGATTTGTCTGTATTACTGGGAAATCTATGGGAAAATGCGATTGCGGCAGCTTCCTTTTTGGCAGAAGAAAAACGATATATCCATTTAAAAATAAAAAAAGAAGAGTGCAGAGTTATGATTCGCATGGACAACAGCTTCCAAGGCGTTATATATGAGGAAAACGGGCATTTTATCTCAACCAAACGGAGTGATAATAGAGTTGAGGGAATCGGAATCAGGAGTATAAAAGCAATTGCAGAGCGCTATGACGGCATGGCGGTTTTTACACATACTTCGGAATTATTTACTGCATCTATACTGTTATATCTCAATGCAGCAGATACAAGGTGAAGCCATTTATGCTTTGTTTTACAGGGTAAGGATGAGGTGATATGCAATGCATTTTCTGCTCATGCTTCAGTATCACAATAAGGAAGGAGGAAGCATCTTTTTCATGGAAGCAAGTAATTCGTTATGAAATTTTAGGATTCATTCACAAAATCATACCTTAGGAGATAGTATGAAAAACATGAAAAAAGCCTTTAAAAATTATAAAAAAAGGCATTCCAGCAAGGAAAACCATATGTCTATATAGGTATAAATTTTGAAACAGAGAAGGAGAGAAAACGTTATGAACAGCAAGAAGAAACAGACTGTCGCAGTCGCAATGGCAACCATATTTGGAGCAAGTGGACTGATGAGCCCTGTTGCAGTCTATGCACAAGAAGAATTAGTCAACGTGCAGAAGCGGATAGAAGAAAGCCAGACAAAGCAGAATGTCAGTCAGCAGCCTGTCACCATAGATAATGGGGGTATACCAGTAAGCGGCAACATTGACATCAATGAAACTAATTTCCCGGACAAGGAGTTCAGAGACTGGATAAAAACCAATATAACGGGTGCAGATGACGATGTTTTGACACCGGATGAAATCAGCAATATTACAAGAATTAATGTAAATTATGAAAGTGAAATCAAAAATCTAAAGGGCATTGAACATTTTACTGCTTTGAAAGAATTATATTGCTCCAGCACAGGCATCATGACACTGGATGTTAGCAAAAATAAACAGTTGGAATATTTGAGTTGCTACAACACAGGCATCACGACACTAGATGTCAGCAACAATAAACAGTTGGAATATTTGAGTTGCTACATCACAGGCATCACGACACTGGATGTCAGCAAGAATGAACAGTTGAAAGAGTTGAGATGCCACAGCACAGGCATCACGACACTGGATGTCAGCAAGAATACACAGTTGTCAGAGTTGTATTGCTACAACACAAGCATCACAGCACTGGATGTCAGCAACAATAAACAGTTGACAACATTGGATTGTACTAACACACCTTTAGCTTTCCTGAAACTGGGAAGTTTGAACTTATCCTCTTATGATTTTGATGTTCCATCTTCAACTATAGCCAGTCTGTCGGTGACAAGCGCTTCTTTTAATATAACGCAGGCATTTGCGGGGATCGATACCGCTAAAATTTCAAATGTACAGGGTGCAGAATTAGATGGCAATACTGTGAAAGGGTATTCGGTGGGCACACCTATCACCTATACCTATGACTGCGGTACAAATAGGGGCAATCCTGTCAAATTAAGTGTGATATTGAATTTATCAAAAACAGTCAGTACGATTGTAATTACAGGTAGTCTTGATACGACTTACACCGGAAAACCAATGGATAAGCCAACAGTCAACAAAACAGGCAGTACAGGTGATGTTACCTTTACTTATCAGGTGAAGAATGGTGATACATGGGAGGATTACAACAACATTCCAATCAATGCAGGAACGTATCAAGTACAAGCACATTTAGCTGGTGATGGTTTCAATAGTGAAGCAAAAAGCGAGTATACAGAGTTTACCATTGAAAAGGCAACAAACACTTGGACAAGTCAACCATATCTTACAGGCTGGACATACGGTCAACCAGCAAATACCCCAACAGCAGGCGCACAGTTCGGCGATGTGAGCTATAGCTACAGTGGTGCAGAAAATGGTGCATATACAAGTGATGTACCAGCCAATGCAGGTACATGGTATGTCAAAGCAAGTGTTGAGGGTACAGAGAACTATACAGGTTTAGAAGCCTATCTTCCCTTTACGATAGCACGAAAGAATGTTGAGGGGAACAGCGACATCACTATATCAGATATAAATAACGATAAAGATATCGAAAAGCTGATAGTCAAGGATGATAACACAGTGCTTGTGAAAGGTACCGACTATGATGTGAAAATAAAAAAGGATGGCAACAAGACGACTGTCATCATCACATTTATAGGCAACTATGAGGGAGCAATTGAAAAGAATTTAACCGTTGAGGAAACTGTCAAGCCAGAGCAGAATCCACAGGAGAAACCACAAAATAAACCACAAGATAAGCCACAGGATAAGCAGAAAGATACAGGAAGTGTGAGGACAGGTGACAGCGCGCAGACGGGCTTACTTGCAATGCTTAGTATGATGTCTGCTGGATGTATCGCTTTACTTGCAGGAAAGAAACGAAAGAAGAATATGAAAGAAGATGAAACCACGCCACTGTAAATACGGAATGCAGATGTACATAATACGAAGAAAGCCTGCTGAATCTGGCAGAGCTTTTTTCATTTAAAGGTATGCCTAAATAGCACTATACAAGGTAGTCAGCTTTTTTATATCCGCAATTTATCCTGTTGTTTCGTATGACTAAAATACTTTTTAATGAGCATGCAATAGAGCTTTCCGTAGGATAACTGAGTAGAAAAATATTTGAAACAGATTGCATATGTACGGTTCACGTTGTATTCATACGGATTACGTGTGATGTGTGGCAAGTGGTCTATTTATCTGTAATAATCAAAAATATATCCAGTGCCGAAAGAATCAGAGGGAGGCTATATCTTATGAAAAAAGTTATATTGCGTACCGGAATCTGTTTTGTTTTTCTGCTCACTCTTTTTATTTCATCCGGTATCTTATCAGTGAAGGCAGAAGCACCACATCAGACTAGAACGACCACACTTGACTTGTCAGCAGCTGCTGATTCTGAGAAGAATGCTCAGGAGGGCTGGGAATGTGTGGATAATAAAGACGATACGTATACGCTTATACTGAGTGATTTCACTTTGGAAACAAGCGATTCCGAGGGAATCATACTGCCGCGTGATCATGATGTCCGTATAATTCTTCAGGGACAGAATACAGTTACCTGCACTAGAACAGGATTGCTGGAAAACTGGGTCAGCCTTGGTCCTGGCAGATATAAGACAAAAACTATAGAAGGAGAAGGAAGTCTTATCCTGCATGTACCTAACGGTATCAATATTGACAGGCTAATCATCAATAGCGGAACGTTAAAGGTTTATGCAGATAGCGCATTCTTAGGCGGTTTAACAACCAATGAAGCATATATTCAAAATGGCGGTAATGTATACGTCAGCAGTACGGCTCTTGATTCCGACGGGCTCTACTTGGTTGGAGAGATGCAGCTGCATGACGGTTCCTTGCATATTGAAGCAAAGAATGGCATTGGTATTTTTACGGATGATGCAAGCAGCGTCTATAATGGCATTCTCATAGACGGGGGATCGCTGTTTATTGAAGCTAAACGTGGTATTTATCGCAATAGGAGAATGAATGTAGATGCTGCCTTGATGCTGTCAAATGCAGATGTTTCTATACATGCTACGGATACAGCTTTTATAAACAAGGAAGGGGAAATACATATTCATAATATAACATCGTGGGATGTTACAGCACCAACACTGTTTGGAGGTAAGTATTCTCTTACTCTTGATTTGGCAGATTACCAGGAGGTTGATGAACAGTTATTGAAGGTTCATATGCTGCAGGAATCGCTTTATACATCGGCATCCTGGAAGGCATTGCAGGATAGTGTGAATCGTGTAACAAGAGACAAGTATTTCTTTGAGCAGCAAAAGGTTGATGCCATGCTGCAGGATATCAAAACGCATATGGATCAGCTTGTGTATCTTCCTGCCAATTATAAAAAAATCAATGAGGCGTTACAGAGAATACCGTCAGATAAGGAAATCGAAGCCTATACGGATACATCACGTATGGACGTTTATAACCTCGTTTCTTCAATACCATGGGATAAAAATATCACAGAGCAAAGCAGTCTAGACAGCTATGCCGCAAGGCTGAATACAGCCATTGATCATCTAACTCTGAAACCAAAGCCTGAACAGAAAAAATTGCAGCTGCTGGGGGGAGCTCATCAGAGAATACGACAGGGAGAAGCAGCAGTTTTTCAAACAAATGGCAGCGAGCCGGATATAGTAAAGGTGACGATAAATGGCAGAGAGCTACCTGCTCCTTATTACCGTGTGAATTATACGCAAACGCTAAGCTTGACATTGCAGCCGGAGTATACAAAACAATTGCGGCCGGGACTATATTCAATCAGTATCCAGCTTGACAGGGAAAATATAGAAACAGATTTTACTGTGCTTTCCGTATCTGAAAGAGGTACAGGGCAGCAAGAGATATCAAAGCTAAAGCATCCAGCTTCGATAAATACAGGAGATACCACCAATACGGTCCTATGGCTGGGAATTATCATCCTGGCAGTACTGCTGATGAAAGGGATAAACAAATATAAATATAAATAATGCATAGGCAATACAGGAATCGCAGAATATCAATACCTAGACATAAATGAGGCAGAAAGCGGTGTATGGCATCAGGACTTCTACCGGCTTTCAGGTACAAGTGGCATTGCTGGAAAAAAGAAGGAAAGCTCTCAATCACATTTATGGAGCTTACCTTTTTCTTTCATTTTTTATCATTGCAGTATTTATGGAACAGCAGAAACGCTCATAATGTTGAAACTGAACGCGGGAAGCCTGCGTTTTTTTCTTCCGCATCCCGTTCCCTTAGATACAAGCGTGATACAAGCACATGGTAGAGTAGCCGTAAGGAGATGATAGCATGAAAAAACGATATATCCTGTTTTGCTGTATTGCCCTGCTGACAGGCTGCAGCAGGGAAGCATCCACACAGCAGCCAGAGACCAAAAAAGCACAACCGGCTGTCAGTACGAAGGAGCCGCTGCAGATTAAGAAATGGATGCTGCGCTCTCCCAGTCAGGGAGACGGCAATGAACAGGGCTTTTACCGGATCAAAAGTACGGATAATGGAAAGGGGGATATATATTCCAATCTGTTATATACCGATTATCAAAGCAGAAAGGAGATTTATCTGTGCGATAAACCGGAATGCAGACACAATGATGCATCCTGCACCTCCTATTATCCCGGCTTGGATGCAGTTACACAGCTTATCGTCCACAAAAAGCATATTTATCTGATTGCAAATGAGGATTTCAGACGCAATGAACAGCAGGAGTATGTGAGTGTGCCTCCGCGTATCATACAAATGGATCTGGATGGAAAGCATCAAAGAGAGCTTATGAAGCTGCCAGCCGGTTACAGCTTCAGCTATGAGGATATAGCTGTCGCAGATGATATGCTGTATATCCCGGTAGAGAAAACAGAAAATGTGAGCACAGACAGTGACAGTATAAACACCGCTGCTGTTCAGGTGATACGTGAAAAGCAGCTTTATGCAATCCGTCTGGATAATGGGAAATACAAGGCGGTAGTGAATTTGAAAAATAAACAAATCATTGGAAGCATGGGGCGTGAGCTTGTTGTCAACGCTTACCATTATAAAACCGATCCTGAAAAGCTTCTCGATCAGGGAGACTTTGCGGGCTATGAGGCTGTAACACAGCAGGCGGATATCACCTATGAGCGTATCTCAGTTGATACCGGAAGGGTTATCAAAAGCTATGAGGCGGATGCGGAGCTGCTGGGGATATTTGCTTATGACAGCGTGTATTATACGGATGATATCGGCTGTTTGAAACAGTTAGATATGAAAACAGGAAGGGTGAAGAAGCTGAAGCAGCTGGATGCTTCCTCCGTAAATCTGATGTATGCGGATGAACAGCAGCTGTTTCTATGCATCAATGAAAAGGAATATATCTATTCCCTGAAAGAGAAGACGCTGCTTCCACACACATTGAAGCTACAGGATACGCAGGAGCCGATTCGTCTGCTGGGAGAAACCAATACCATGTATTATGTAATATATGCCCAGACGGGAAAGGTAAAACGGACATGGGCAGGTACAGATCAATATGAGGCAGCCAGCTATTCCTACGGTCTTATTAAAAAAGAGGATTACTGGAAGAATAAGGCATCGTTTCATCCGGTTGAGACTTTGAAGGGAGTACTGTAGGATGTTGGAAATCAGAAATGTTAGTAAGTCCTATCAGAATAAAAAGGTACTGCATAGCCTTCATATAAAGCTTTCCCATGGTATATATGCACTGCTTGGGCCCAATGGGGCAGGGAAGTCAACCCTGATGAATATTTTATGCAATCAGCTAACCTATGAAGAAGGGGAGGTTCTTTATAACGGGCAGGCGATTGAAACATTGAAGAAGGAATATTATCGCAGACTTGGCTATGCTCCTCAGCAGCAGGGGCTGTATGATGAATTTAGCGGTGAACGTTTTTTGACCTATATGGCGCTGTTGAAGGATATTGATAAAAAGAGGATACCGCAGGAGGTGGAGCGGGTGGCTGCTTTGGTAAATATGCAGCCGCATCTCAAGCAGCACTGCGCTACATATTCCGGAGGGATGAAGCAGCGGCTTCTGGTAGCACAGGCACTTCTTGGTGAACCGGAAATTTTGTTATTTGATGAGCCGACAGCTGGTCTTGATCCGAAAGAGCGGGTTTCTTTGCGCCATGTATTTGAAGCGCTGAAAGAACAGCACACGCTGCTGATAGCCACGCATGTGGTAAGTGATGTGGAAACGATTGCGGATGAGGTAATCTTTCTGAAGCAGGGACATTTGATTGCCCAGGGAGGTGTCAAGGAGCTGCTGTTGCGGCATCCGGACATAGATTCTCTGGAGAAGCTGTATCTGAAAATATTTCAGGAGGAGCAAAAGGAATGAGGTCACTGCTTGTCATGGAGCTGTACAAGCTTTGGAGAAATAAACGCTTTTTACTGCTTCTCAGTATCCTGCTGCTATGTAATATCGGGTTTCTTTCGTATGAGACCTGGGGACAGGGTGAGGTACCGGTACAGGCATACCGTAAACTTTCCGCTCAGCTTCACACCATGGATCCTACACAGCGCTACACCTTTATACAGAAGCATCAGGCACAGGTGGAGCTGGCAGAGGTAAAGGCTTTACTTGTACAGCTGCGCAAACAGCATACTCCAGAAGCTGAAATACGAATAGAAGCGCTGCAGGAGCAGTATCCGGACAGCAGGAAGGGGAGCGAAAATCCGTTTCTGTATACCGGAGCTCTGGAAGCAGAAACAGCCTTCATGGAATCGGTTAAGACACAGGCTGATATCGTAAAGGAATATCCTGCCTTTTTGAACGAAATTCAACAAAAGGCTGCTACGATTTCCTCAATTTCTATCTTCTCTGAGCAGGATGGCTTCTCCAGCCGCAATATTCAAAAAAGCAGTGCTGATTATGCGGCTATGAAGTCGGTACAAATTGATTTCCAGCTGGAGGATGGCTTGCTTCGGGCGGTATCCTCTCCGGTTACCGCTATGCTTGTATTGCTTAGTATATTGTTGTATTCCACTATGGTACTCATGCAGGAAAAGGAACAAAAGCTGCTTCCTATGGTATATGGTACCGTGCGTGGTGCTTCCTCCTTCTTACATGCGAAAACAGCCGCAATCATACTTTCCTCCCTTGTGATACCGGTTTTATTTTATGGTGGCAATCTGCTGCTTATGGGGATAGCTTACGGCCCTGTAAAGGGAGCTGCCTCCATACAGTCCCTCGCCTCCTTTCAACAGTCCGTCCTTCCATGTTCCATATGGGAGCTATTGCTTTTATTCTTGCTGCTTAAAATTTGCATTTGTGTGATAGCTGCGCAGGCAATGCAGGCGTTTTGTCTGCTGTTTCAGCATAAAATTACATGCTATGTATGTATCTTAGGATGTGTGATACTGGCAATGCTTATGCATAATTTTATACCCCCAGTTGGCACCTTCCGTGTCCTGCACTATATCAATCCGGTACAGCTGTTTCAGGTCATTCCACTGCTGCAGACGTATGTGAATTTCAATTTTTTCCAGCATCCAGTCTCTTTGCTTCCTGTTTATCTGGGAACGCTGCTTCTGCTGTTAATTGCGCTGTATGCTGTCTTGCATATTCTGGTGAACAAACCGTTAAGGGTACGCAGTCTTCCTCAGCCTTTGCAAAAACTGCAGTTCCTGCATCTGCCAGTCAGCCGGAAGCTATGGCTGCAGGAATGCTATAAATTTTTCTGGGTTCAAAAAATTTGGATCATATGCCTGGTGTTTGCGGGACTGCAGCTGTACAGCTATTCCCATACGCAGCATTATACAAGTACACATGAACGCCTATGGATTTCTTATCTGCAGAAGCTGCAGGGGCCTTTAACTGCGGATAAGGAGGCATTCCTTCAAAAGGAGAAGAAATATTATGAGGGTCTGCATGAGCAGGAGGCACAGCTGCTGCAGCGGCTGCATGAAAAGGATATCAGCATGGAACAATATCGCCGTTTGATGGAGCCGATTTCTAATCTGTTGCAAAAGGAAGAAGCCTTTCAGGAGGTGCTGCAGGAATATGCATATATAAAGCAGGATCCATCACGGCAGTTTGTTATTCCGTTCGGTTACCGCCGTCAGTTTTTTTCACCGGATGTATGGATACTGCCGATTGCTCTTTTATTGTTTTTAATAAGCATATCGAATCTGCATACGATTGAGTATCGCAATCAGCGACATATTCTGCTGCAGGCCAGTGTTCATGGCGGAAGGTCTATGGCGCACAGAAAGCATTTGCTGGCATTGCTGTGCGGTATGCTTCTGCTTGCTACAGCGCTTCTGCCGCAGCTGCTGCGGAATATGGAAATGTATGGTCTGCCCTGCGGAGATGCTTCCATCACATCTCTGCGTGAATTTGCACATCTTCCAGCCTGGATCAGTCTTTCGATGTTTATGGCAGGCTCCGCATTGATAAAGGTAAGTGCACTGCTCCCTGTCATTTTGTTAAGTCATGTAATAGCTGTAAAAGGACAACGGCAGCTGATTACCCTTCTGTTATCTGTACTACTGTTTCTTGTACCCCTGATTATATCTGCTGCCGGAATACATTGGCTGGATGGTGTAAGTTTGTATCCGCTGCTGTATAATGAAAGCTGTATGACATCCGTATCCGGTATGTGGAATCTGCTTTTTTCAATACTTGGATATGGAGCATTGTCAGCTATTTGTTATCGTATAGCATCACGTTAACAATTATTTGTGATAAAAAGGCTTCCTGTTTTTGTTGGAAGCCCTTTTGTATGCGATTTAGGTGTTGGCTGGAATATCATCCAGACGCTTAACAGATAGTGTCACAGTAACACCAGTGCTTAAAGATAGTGTTAAGGCTGCCAGTGCACTTACCGCCATATCCAGAAGATCACCTGCTGAAAGATTTTCAATAACACTTCCGGAATATATGGATTCGGTGGCAACTGCCAGCAGGTGCTGTTCCTCTGTGCTTGGAATGATTGTCCCATTGCGTCGAACAGAGAGTGTAACAGAGGCACCGACCGATGCAGAAGCGTTAAACATATAATTGATTTCGTAGACACCGCTTTCCTGAATTTGCAAAGCATTTACAGGGGAAAGATCCACATTGGATGCAGGCATATCCACTGCAAGAGGCAGTTGTTCCTGTGATCCGATCAAAAGATTCAGTGTTTGTGCTGTATCGTTATATTTGCCACCGTATGCAAGCAATCCACCACCGCCGCCCGGCCCGGTATCTCCGCGTGGAATCGTGAAGGTAAGCTCAATGCCGTCTGCGGTTTCAGTAGATGCTACATCGGCATCTGTGCCCGGCTCGGATGTGACAGTCGGCCCGATGGTGACAACAGGTGTTGCTCCGGTCGGGCCGGTTTCACCCGTAGCTCCCATGGCACCTGTTGGTCCTGTATCGCCACGAAGTCCAGTGGCTCCAGTGACCCCGGTAGGCCCCGTTGGACCCGGTTCTCCCGTAGGCCCTGCTTCACCTGTATCGCCTTTCGCTCCTGTTGGGCCGGTTGCGCCAGTTTCTCCCGTAGGCCCGGTGGCACCTGTCATTCCGGTAGCCCCGGTTTCACCAGTTGGCCCAGTTGGCCCGGTATCTCCTACACCTGGGCCTGTCGGCCCAGTTGGCCCGGTAGCTCCGGTATCTCCGCGTGGGATTACAAAATCTAAAATGTGATTTGATCCTCCACTGTCATGAACCTGTGCGGGCGTACCTGGCTCTGCCGTCGTTGTGGAACGAATCGTTATCGTATCGCCTGTACCGGTAGCGCCGGTTGCCCCTGTCGCTCCTGTATTTCCTGTAGCCCCCGTTGCTCCATCAGCACCAGCCGGCCCTTGCGGCCCTCTGAACCCGCGCGGCCCGCGTGGCCCTGGAGGACAACAGCAAGGATTTTCTTCCGCTTCACAGGGTAAAGAGCAGCAATCGTCACAGCAGCTTGTTTCATAATCATAATCTTCATAATGCATATCGTTCACCTCATTTTCTGATACGTTACAGTATATGAGGATAAGATTGAGGTGTATTGGCAAAGTCCCAGAAATGTTTATTTATATAGTAAATGGTGAGCTGCAAAGCTTCATTTTGATAATGGTGATGTCTGTACTGGCATATTTAGCTACTGTATTTTACAAGAGACAATCTGCTTATAGTGGCAGTGAATACCAGCATGAAAGGCCTGGTTTTGTGTTTATATTCATACAGTGATCAAATATCTGGTATTTGTGCATTTGCACAATAGACTTTGGGTCTGCGAATATTGGAAGCCGGGAATTTTTCTGGTTTAATTAACCCTATAAAGAGAGGAGGATTGTATATGAAAATGATCAAAGCCATCATTCGTATAGAGAAAGCAGATGAAACTGCAGATGCTCTGCTGCAGGCAGGATTTCCTGCTATGACGAGAATGGATGTATACGGTAGAGGAAAGCAGAAAGGACTTCAGGTTGGTACAGTGTTTTATGATGAACTTCCGAAAAAGCTGATGTTAATGGTTGTAAATGACGATCAGGTGGAATCGGTCGTTGCATTGATCTGCCGTAATGCAAGAACCGGAACAGAAGGGAATTATGGCGATGGGCGCATTTTCATCAGTGATGTGGAAGAAGCCTATACCATCAGTGAACAGAGAGCTGAGCTATGACGTAAGGAGGGATAAAATGGTTGAAATCATGGCAATTATCAGACCAAACAAAACTGCAGCTACTAAGCAGGCGCTTATTGATATCGGATATCCGGGATATACCTGTATCAAGGCAGTCGGTCGTGGAAAGAAGCCCGTACGGCTTCAGCTGGAAGACGGAACTGTACTGCTAAGTAAACTGGTCATAAAACGGGTGTTCCTCATCGTTGTGGAAGAGGCTGCCAGAGAGGCGCTGATTAAAGCTATTATGGATGTAAATTACACAGGAAATCCCGGAGATGGAAAAATTTTCATAAGCAGGGTCTGTGGCAGTTATAATGTTCACAAACAGATGGAAAGTAAGGTGGCGATATGAAAAAGAACAATCGGAGTAACCAAATTATATCCCTACTGACCATTACTGTTATCTTCATTCTCTGGTGGACAGCAACGAATCTGCATTGGACTGATGAGAGACTGATACCGACTCCACAGGCAACTTGGGAAGGTTTTCTGCAGATTCTTATTGATTATAAGGGACATTCCCTGCTGGAGCATTTCACGGCCAGTATGTCCCGTTTGTTTATCGCCTTTTTCATGGCGGTGGTTACTGCGGTTCCTTTGGGACTGCTCAGCGGGTATAGTGAAAAAGCTCGGGCTGTCATGACACCGATTATTGAGTTTTATCGTCCGCTTCCCCCGCTTGCATATTATACACTGCTGGTTCTGGCATTGGGAATCGGTGATGAATCAAAAATCGCCTTATTGTATCTTGCTTGCTTTGCGCCAATCTATATTGCCTGCATGGCAGGCGTGCTGAAGGTGAAGGAGGATTTCATACGAAGTGCGCTCACTCTCGGAGCCAGCCGTATGCAGGTATTCCTACGGGTGATTTTCCCGTCATGTATGGCTGAAATATTTACCGGTATCCGGACTGCCATCGGTGTCGCCTATACAACTCTAGTCGCAGCGGAAATGGTAGCTGCAAGCAGCGGTATCGGATGGATGGTTTTGGATGCTAAAAACTGGTTCCGTAATGATGTTATCTTCGTTGGTATTATCGTTATGGGGGTTACGGGGATTTTCATCGACTGTATCTTACGTTTCTTAGAGAGGAAGCTGGTGCCGTGGAGCGGCAAGGTGTAAAGAAAGTGAGGAGAAAGCATGAAATATAAAAAAATATATGTATTTGGATTGTCATTGCTTGTAGCGCTGGGGATGAGTGGCTGTGGATCGAATACAAAAGAGGATACGAAGAAAGTGTCAAAACCAGATAAGGTAGTTATTGGTACGCAGGAAATGCCGAATGATGAGGGAATCGCCAAGGCTAAAAAATATTTTGAAAAGGAAATGGGAGTCAATGTGGAATTGAAAACCTTTGATTCCGGTAAGGATGTAGCTATGGCTCTTATGACGGAAGATATTGATTTCGGTCTGCCGGGGTCTACAGGAGCAGCTCTGGCAATCGCACAGGGAGCGGAAGTAGAATATATCTGGACACATGAAATTTTGGGGACCGTAGAGGAACTGGTTGTTAGAGATGATATTAAAACAGCAGCTGATCTCAAGGGCAAGACAATTGCAACTCCGTTTGCTTCAACTGCACACTTTTCATTATTAAAATATCTTGATGAAAATGCTATTGATCAAAAGGATGTAAATATTCTGGATATGCAGACGGCGGAAATTTATACGGCATGGGAAAGCGGTCAGATTGATGCCGCTTATATCTGGGAGCCTACGAAATCTAAAATGACAAATGCTAAAACGCTTGTATCCAGTGGAGAAATGGCAGAAAAAGGCTTCATGACCGCTAATGTGGAGCTGGTTACGAGAAGCTTTGCGGATACCTATCCGGAGCTTGTCACAGCATATTGCCGTGCATTGGATAAATCCGTCACAATGTTTAAGGATGATAAAAAGGAAGCTGTGAAAACCATAGCGGACTACATGCAGCTGAGTGAAAAAGATGCGGAATTTCAAATGAGCGGCTCTGTATGGATGAACGCAGAAGAACAGATTGGTGCCCAATATATGGGAACTTCTGATAAAAAGGGAGCTCTGGTTGATAATTTGTATGATATGGCACAGTTTTTGAAGGATCAGAAAAGTATTACGAATGTACCGGATAAGAGCGTTTTCGAAAAAACGGTTAATCCATCCTATGCGGAAGCGGTCGCAAAGGAAAAAGAATAAACAGACGGTATTGTCTGAACAGGAGGTACAGGAAATGAGAAACCATTCGCGAGAGGAAGAAGCTGTTGTCAGTATTCAGAATGCAAGTCTTGTCTATCAGGGGGATAAGGCACAGGTGATGGCTTTGCAGAATGTCGATTTGGATATAAAAAAAGGTGAGTTTATCTGTGTTCTGGGACCAAGTGGATGTGGGAAATCTACATTGCTTAATATTATAGCAGGATTTCATCAGCCAAGCACAGGGATTGCAATGATGGGTGACAGCAAAATTGAAAAGCCGGACTGGCATAGAGGAGTGGTGTTTCAGACACCTAACCTCTACCCATGGCTGAATATATATGATAATGTAGCATTTGGTCCAAAAATGCGAAAAATGGACAGTAAAATTATCAAGGAAAATGTAGCGAAATATCTAAGGCTTGTTGGGTTGGAGAATTTCGGCAAAAGTAAGCCGTATGAATTAAGCGGCGGTATGCGCCAGCGTGCCAGTTTGGCCAGAGTATTGATCAATGAACCGCGCATGATATTGATGGATGAGCCCTTTGGGGCACTGGACGCCTTAACCAGAGTCAATATGCAGGCCTTGATTCGTGATATCTGGAACAAGACGGGAAGTACGATTTTTCTGATTACTCACGATGTGGACGAGGCACTGGCTCTGGCAACCCGTGTTATTGTTATGTCAGCAAGACCTGGACGCATTATAGAACAATTCACCACAGATTTCACGTATGACATCAGCGGGGCAAATCAGGAAAGCGCCTTATATTCAAAGGAATATATGGAGCTAAGAGAAGAAATACTGAATATTATCAATGTACAGCATGCTTGACAAGGAAAGGCGGAAATGATTATGGAACAAATTACAGGAAACGATGTGTTACAGCTGCATAAAGAACATATTCTGCAGTCATGGGGACTGGCAGGAAAAGATGCAATTGCCATTGAAAAGGCAGATGGTATTTATCTGTACGATTATGAGGGCAGACGCTATGCAGATATGTCTTCCCTGCTGGTATGCAGTAATCTGGGACACAACAACAGAGAGATTATTGAAGCATTGAAAAAGCAGGCGGACGAGTTGTGCTATATGTCACCGGCATACGCGACGAAAAGCAAGAGTCTGCTGGCAGAAAAGCTGTGTGAGCTGGCAGGAGCGGATACCTTTCAGCGGGTATTCTTCACCAATGCAGGAGCCGATGCCAATGAGAATGCAATCAAAATAGCCAGAATGGTAAGTGGAAAAACAAAAATATTATCCTGTTACCGGTCATATCACGGTGCAACACTTGGCGCGTCAAATGCGTCCGGAGACTGGAGACGGTTTGCGGCGGAAATTGGTGGTGCCAACGGGTTTGTAAAATTCATGAATCCGCATATGTATCAGGATGGTTATACAAGAGGTATGGATGATACGCTTTGCACAGAAAAAGCTCTGAAAGACCTGGAACTGCAGATCCGTTATGAAGGAGATGACATTGCCGCCATTCTGATGGAAAGCATTGTAGGGGCAAACGGTGTGATATTACCACCGTTTGGCTATATGGAAGGAATCCGTGCGCTTTGTGATAAATATGATATCCTGCTTATTCTGGATGAGGTAATGTCCGGCTTCTACCGTACAGGAAAGCCGTTTGCATGGCAGCATTTTGATTTAAAGCCGGATATGATTACCTTTGCAAAAGGGGTTACCGGTGCCTATATTCCCCTTGGCGGAGTTATTGTCAATAAGAAAATCGCTGCTTTTTTTGAACAGCATGTCCTGCAGTGCGGACTGACCTATAGTGGGCATACACTTGCCTGCGGAGTAGGCATTGCCTGTCTTGCTTATTATAAAACGCATCATATTGAGGAGCATGTACAGGCTATGGGAAAAATTGTAAAAGAGTATATGGAAGCGATGGTAAAAAAGCATGCCTGCCTTGGTGAGGCACGCTGTCTCGGCCTTTTCAATGCATTTGAACTTGTCAAAGATAAAAAGCAGCGGATTCCCCTTGTAATCTATCATGAAGGTTCTGATATCATGGCAGCTATTCTTGCTAAATTAAAGGAGCATGGCTTCTCTACTTTCGGAAGGGAAAACACGATTCATGTGAGCCCGCCGTTAACGATAACGGAAGATGAATTGCGGACATGGCTTCCGGTTCTGGATGAGGTGTTCACCTGGGTTGATGAAACCTTTTTAACGGAGGGATGATAAATATGGAATTTATGTATAAGCAGCCCGTTGAAATCATCTTTGGCAATGGCAGTCTGCAGGAGTTGGGAAAGCTGTGTGAACGATATGATGGCAATGGTCTTCTGGTGTGTACACCCCATTTTGTAAAAGATGGTACCGCATGCCGGCTGCAAGAAAGGAATGTGCAGCTGTGTGCTGTGTTTTCTTCCATTTCTGTTAATCCGGATGTTTGTGAAGTGCAGGAATGCTGCCGTATCATTTTGGAAAAACGGATTGCATTTCTTGTCGTACTTGGTGGAGGCAGTGCAATGGATCTTGCAAAGGCTGCTGCAAGTATTGCATTGAGCGGTGATTCGGTTATGCGATATTTTGGTACCGGCATACCGCTTCCTCCTTCCCATCTACCCTTGATAGCAGTTCCGACTACGGCGGGTACAGGCAGTGAGGTAACGAATGTTGCGGTATTAACAAGCCGTGAAACCGGTAAGAAAGCACCGATTGCATCAGATAATTTCTATCCGGATGTTGCGTTGATCGATCCTGAGTTAACTTGGAGCGTGCCCCCTAAAATCAGTGCAAGCTGCGGTCTTGACGTCTTGAGTCACGCACTTGAAGCCTTCTGGTCAAAACACCATCAACCAATCTGCGATGCTCTTGCATTTGCAGCATGTGAGCGAGTATTTCGTAACTTGCTGCAGGTTTATCAACATTCGGATGACAAAAAAGCCAGAACAGAAATGAGTGAGGCAAGTTTGCTGGCCGGACTTTCCTTTGCGATGCCAAAAACGACAGCACCGCATGCATGCAGCTATCCCTTAACAAATATTTACGGCATTCCTCATGGGGAGGCATGTGCATTGACCCTGACCTGGTTTGCAAGATGCAATGCGGATGAACGGCTGCATGGATTTGCAAAGAAGCTGGGCTTTATGGATGCTTTTGCTATGTGTGACGCCATTGATGCATTGCGAAGCACTATGAAAATGCGTATGAATCTGAAAGATCTGGAACTGAGTGAAGTACAGATAAAAGATCTGGTCATATTGTCGCATCATCCCAATCTTGCCAACAACCCTGTAGAGATTACGGATGAAATGCTGGAGAGGCTGTATCGCAGTTTGATCTAATGCAGAAATTGATTCTATACCTGTCGGTATTGTTTGCTGCCAATTCCATACAGATGATTACCGGATTTGCAGGGAATCTTTTAGCGATGCCGTTTGCTATTGCAATAATTGGCTATGACAGTGCCAGAGTGAGTATCAATCTGTTTACCCTGCTAGGCTGTTCGATACTCTCATATCAGAACCATGCATATATCCGCTTCCGCATTCTTTTGCAGCTGCTGGCATATATGCTGGCGGGAGTGGTATTGGCACTGTGTGTCCAGCCATATCTGTCGCAGCAGATTCTGCGTTATTCTTATGGAGGATTTCTGCTGCTTGTGGCGTTTTATCAGCTGCTGCATCGTGAAAACACACATCTTGGGAAAAAAGCATCCGTAATCATGGCTGTTGCTGCCGGTATTATCCACACGCTGTTTCTTTCCGGTGGTGCATTATTAGCTTTGCTCCTTTCGCAGAAGTTGAAAGGCAGGGAGGAATTTCGTGCAACAATTTCAACATCATGGATCATTCTGGATAGTCTGCTGATCATCCAGCATACCATAGAAGGATTGTATACAGCGAGGAATATTGCCTATATATTATGGAGTATCCCGGTCTGTCTGTGTTCCGTTTCTGCAGGGCAACTGCTGTACAAGCGGATAAACAGTAACAGCTTTCAAGCCTTGATCCATGTTTTATTACTGATCAGCGGTTTCAGTATGTTTCTATCATAAACATGAAGTGACGGTAAAAGGTCATTTCATGTTTTTCATATTGCCTGCTTTATGAATCTATGCACTGTTGTTTATAGTTAATCAGAATCACAGCAGATAACGAAGCTTTAAAGCCAGCATTAAAGAGACTTTTGTTTCGAAATCATTCAGATCGCACATTAGAATTTCTTCAATTTTATGAAGCTTATAGCCTATCGAATTTCGGTGTAGAAACAGTTTATCCGCGACTTGCTGCACATGACAGCCTTCATCAAAATAAGTTTGAAGAAATTCTGTGTAATCAGTAGCATTTAATGCATCATAAGTAATTAAAGGCTTCAGCATGCTATCATAATACTCCTTCATGATTTCAGTATCACTCATCGAAAGAAACAAACGGGATATTCCCATTTTTCGGTAGGATAAAACATCATATGGCTTATCCATTCGCTGTTGCAGCCGAGCTGCCTGCAAGGCGATGCGGTAGGTCTTGTGGATACAGCGTACACTTTTTGTATTACGGCCAATGCCAATATAGATACGAATTTGTTTTTTCATATTGCTGATAGCATTTTCACACAATTGCTGCATTACTGCTTCAATACTATCTTCACTGCGGTTCGCAAAGCATATAAGCAGGTCACTGTGTGTGCGGAGAATAGCAGCTTCCGGTGCCAGAAAGGCCAGTCGATTATCCAGTCGTGCTCGTAGCTTACGTAAAAGCTCCTTAGTTATAGGTAAAGCATCGTCAGGAGTAGTAAGTACAAGCATACAGATGCAGTAATGCCAGTCTGTTTCATAATCGTAACGCTCTAGGACGGGAACATACAGTTCCTGTTGAGAGGGGAAGAAAATAGCATTACGAAAAGCAGATACAAGTTCATTGCGCCGTTCCATATTGTGTGTGATTTCCAGTGCAATAATGCGGGCAACCTTAGACATACTCATACTCCAGGGAGCCGTAAACAGGGGAAAGCAGTTCTCCTCACAAAAGTTTAGTACATAGGTATCTAATGTTTCAATATACGGTCCCAGGTTAACAATGCAGCCGCTTGCACCTTTGTTTACACATTGCTGAAGAACACAAAGCAGTGATTCATGATTCTCATGCAGGGCAATTCCTGTAATAACAACAATTTCCCCACCTTCCAGAAAGCTGGCAATTTCACAGCCTTCAATGATGTGAAACCAGCTTACCAAATTACTGATACCTCCTTCTCCTGCTTTTAAAGCAAGCTGTTCTTGAAATTGTTTATTCACTTTTTCAAATAAATCCCTAATCGTCAAGGTCATATAAATTCTCCTTTCGCTGTTGCCGCTGTAAAATGATATTCATTATAAAACTCTGCAAGCCGATAAACAGGATTCCTTTCAGCAGTGCCGATAATCCGAACATGATGCTTCCTGCCAGCATGACCAACACATTGATATAACACATGTTGCTGCTTACGGAGCTGCTGGGAAATACTTTATGCAGATATAGCGCAATGGTATCGAATCCGAGTGTTGTTGCATCTGCACAAATACAGATACCATATCCAAGACCTACTAGTAATGCAGCAATCGTTACAGTAATAAGGACAGGTAAGCGTATGGGCAAAGCAAATGTGTGAAAGAATGCAAACAGCAGGATATAGCATATACCGCTGAACACACTTCCCTGGAATCGGCTGCTTCCAAGGCAGAAGAAACAGAACAACAGCAAAGCACAGATAAGTACAGTTGAGCAAACAGCGATATCCTGGTGCAGAATGTTAGCGAGGATTATCGCCATACAGGTGACTCCCCCGTTAAGGATGTTATTAGGTACACAGAAACATGCATAGGCAAAGGTAATCAAAATATTCCCAAAGTAGATTTGTATATAGCGCATTTGGCATTCCTCCCTTGAAAAAACGAAAAAAGTCCGGATATCGGACTTCTTTGTGAGATTGAATAAATTATAGCATAATTTCTGATAAAAAACTATGAAATATAAGCAACCTCATTTGCAGGCAAGAATATTTTTTTACGTATACTTATCCTCTTGTAAAATTGTATCCCTGTGATATTGTCTTAAATATAACAAAATCATTGAACGTGTGGAGAGTATTCAGGTTTCTGTTTTTAAGCGGGCATTCAGGGATAAATATTCTGGTAATAGCAAGAGTTTGTATGCTATACTGATACCATAAATGAGGTGATTGCTATGCTGTCAACAGAGCGTAAATTATATTTGCTGCAAAAAGTCGAAAGAGAAGGAACGATCCATGTCCGGGATGTAGCCAAGCAGCTGAATATCAGTGAAACAACGATCCGCCGCGATCTGATGGAGCTGGAGCAGGAAGGAAAGATTCGCCGTGTACACGGTGGTGCAGTAAGGGAAAATCTGAATCAGATTTTAACAGAATCCCGTGAGGTTCTGATGCAGGATCGTATGCTGATCAATTTTGACCGGAAATCCAGAATCTGCCGACGGGCCAGTGAGCTGGTAGAGGATGGGGAATGTGTCTTTCTGGATGGAGGAACAAGCATTGTACCGATGATTGATTATCTGCAGAGCCGTCCTATTAAAATCGTGACGCATAACCAGCTGATCGTACAGCGGCTGCACGAGCCTGTAGCACAGATTATTATCATTGGCGGTGACTTCAATATCAAATATCATATGAGTGAAGGCCCGATGGCACAGAATATGCTGAATCTTTACAATTTTGACAGAGCCTTTATCGGATGTGCCGGTATGGATCCGGTGAGTGGGCAGTGCTATACGGCAGAGATGGGTACCAGAGAATTAAAGGAGATAGCGATGAAAAATTCCAACCACAGCTATCTTCTGATCGATGACAGCAAGCTGTTTGTGAAAGGCTTCTGCAAATTCACGAATGCGGCTGCCTTTGAACAAATTTTCTGTAATACACTGCCTGAGGCTGTGGAGAATCTGCCGGAGAATCTATGCTTTGTGGAATAGGGTGAAACTGATGTTCATCCTTTTTTTCTTTGAAAATTCCTTTCTCTTTTCCGGTTTCTGCTATATCATAAAGATATAGAAAAGAGGGATAGTATGGCAATTCACATACCGGACGATTTCCTGATCGGAACAAGCAGCAGTGCATGGCAGATTGAGGGAACAGCTGGAAAAAGCAGGGAACAGAAAAGCTGGGCGGAGTTGTTCTATGAAGCAGCGCCTGAAAAATGGCACAACGGCATCGGCCCCCAAAAGGCGGCAGATTTTTATCATCGTTACAAGGAAGATATTCATACGATGGCATCCCTTCATATGAGAGCCTTCCGCTTTACCATTCAATGGGCACGGTTCATGAAGGATCCGATAGCAGGAATCGTGGATGAGGAGGCAGTCGTCTATTATCAGGATGTAATTGATACCATACGACAGGAAGGTATGGAGCCGCTCATTTCACTGGAGCACTGGGATCTTCCAGCAGTACTGATTGAGCGTTATCAGGGCTGGGCTGGCAGAGAAACACTGGACTGTTACAAGGTATATGTCGCAGAGGTATTAAAGCGCTTCGCATCTAAGGTGACCTGGTGGTTTGCCTTTACGGAGCCCAATATTCCCATCGACAACGGTTATATGGATGCGATATGGTATCCGTTCACCCATGATCCGAAAACGGCATACCAGGCGCATTTTCATAAAATACTGGCAACCTCGTATGCGGTGGAATGTATAGAGCAGTACCGTAACCAGGGCTGTCGTATGGGAGCGATGGTGCATATGACGCCGGTTTATGCGAAAAGTGGAGAGATTCAGGATGTAACAGCCGCCTGGTATGCGGATTTGTTCCATGTCCGCCTGTATCTGGATCCCTATCTGAAGGGAGAATTTCCGGCAGAACTGATTCACCAGCTCGAGCTGCATAACTGTATGTTTACGTATCAAGATGCCGATTTGAAGCATATACGGGATTACCGCATTGATATGCTGGGCATCGACTATTATTTTCCGATTCGCGTTCAGGCACGGACACAGCCGTATACAGGCGCCTTTCATCCAAGGAAGTTTTACGAGCCTTGGATCAAGGAGGATCGTAAATTCAATGCAGACCGCGGCTGGGAAATATATGCGCAGGCAGTGTATGATATCGGTATGCGTTTGAAGCATGAATACGGAAATCCGGACTGGCTGATCAGTGAGAACGGCATTGGAATTGAACATGAGGAGCGCTATCGTGATGCACAGGGAATGATTGTGGATGATTATCGCATTGATTTTCTCAGTGAGCATTTGCAATATGTACTGCAGGCAAAGGAGGCAGGCTGTCATTGTCATGGATATCTGGTATGGTCGTATATCGACAATGTCTCAGCTATCAATGCCTTTAAAAACAGATACGGTCTTTTGGAGCTGAATCTGGATACAGGGGAACGGATTCCCAAGAAATCAGCATACTGGTTTTCCGATATTCTTAGGAAAACGCATGAGAATGGTTGATTGTGCGTGATTTTAACCGATAAATCGAACATAATCATTCAAATATAAAAAAATATGAGCGCAAATGCCTTGCATGTATCAGCGAAACCTCTTATAATATGCATATAGAAATCATGCTTTACAGATTGCTATGGAATGTGGGATGAGGTGCGCTTACTATCTTTATTTGAAGCAGGAAGCAGCATGGATTCCCAATCGTGCTGCTTTTTTACGTTTACTGCATGCCATTAGGCAGCTGATCAGGCTATATATTATGAAGGAGGCCGTTTATGAAAGAATTTCTGTTTTATAAGCCGGAAGCATCCGGAGTTGACTGGAAACGCATAGACTCTTTACGCCATGTTATGGAAAAACGCACTGCCAGTATATGCTCCCAACGTGCATTGCTGTACACAGAATCGTTTCAAAGCAGTGAACATGAGCCGTATATCATCCGCAAGGCAAAGGCGTTTGCACATACCCTTGCTCATATGGATATCTATATCCAGAAGCATTCTCTGATTTTCGGAAATCAGGCATCCGCAAACTTCGCAGCACCAATTTTTCCGGAATATTCCATACAATGGGTCATTGACGAGCTGGATTCCTTTGATCAGCGAAGTGGGGATGTGTTTCAAATTGATGAAGCAGTCAAGCAGGATTTACGCAGCATCGCGCCGTACTGGCTTCATCACACACATGAGGATGCGGTCAATGCACGGTTAAGTGAGGATATTCGTCTTGCGGAAAAGCAGGGAGTTCTCCACCGTGGTGGAATCTCCATGTCCGGTGACGGTCATATCGTCCCTGATCATGAAATGATTCTCAAACGGGGCTTCCGCTCTCTTATTGAGGAGGCACAGGAGGCTTTGCAAGGCTCAGGTCTGGATGAAAATCAGCGCAATTATTATGAAGCGGTGATTATTTCCCTGGAGGGTGCACTGACATTTTTCCGCCGCTATGCCAAGCTGGCAGAGGAGCTGGCAGAAAAAGAAGCGGATGAAAAACGGAGTCATGAGCTGAGAGCGATAGCAGCGATGGCCTCTACGATGATGGAGCAGGGAGCCAGAAGCTTTTATGAGGGTGTGGAGGTCTGCTATATGGTTCATGTCCTGCAGATGATAGAAAGCAATGGTCATTCCTTCTGTTATGGACGTTTCGATCAGTATATGCTGGAGCTGTATGAGCACGATCTTGCAAAGCACGTGATCACGAAGGCTCAGGCATTGGAAATTATCACCCATATGTTTATTATGAATTCCTCCTGTAATAAGGTACGTCCATATGGTCATACAAAATTCTCACAGGGTTATCCGCTGTATTCGAATTTGGTTGTCGGGGGTAAGAAGCCGGATGGAACAGATGGTACCAATGCGCTGTCCTATCTATGCATTGAAGCAATGAATCTGACAGCCCTGGCAGAACCGAATTTCTCTGCACGTTATCATAAGGATACACCACGGGAATTTTTAAAAGCCGCAGCTTTACTGATTCGTACCGGATGTGGGATGCCAAGTATGTTCAATGATGAGGTTGCCGCAAAAGGAATTGAAAATCTGGGAATACCGAAAGAGGATGCACTGGATTACTGCCCGATTGGCTGTGTGGAAACAGGTGTTCCGGGCAAATACGGACATCGTGCGACCGGTATGACCTATGTGAACTGGGGAAAGGTGCTGGAGATTCTTCTGCATAACGGTGTGGATCCGGCAAGCGGCATCCAGATGCTGTCGGTTAATGGCAGCACAGGCAGTGAAATCACCTTTGAAAGCTATGCGGAATTGTGGCAGGGCTGGGAAAAGCTGTTGAAATTTTATTCCGATATCTCCGTGGAATGTGATGCGATCTGTGATGATGCACTTGTTCAATATGATGCCGATCCGTTTGCCAGCTGCTTTATTCATGATTCTATGAAGCTTGGAAAAACATTAAAGGAGGGCGGCTGTCGCTATGATGTGATTTCTCAATCCAATATCGGGCCGTGTGTCGTTGGAAATGCCTTATATGCAATGAAACAGCTGATTTTTGAGGAGCATTCGATAACGTGGGAGGAGCTGCTGGCTGCTATGCATGATAACTGGCAGTCACTGGACTCTGCGAAGATTCATAAAAAAATACGGCATGCCGCAAAATTTGGGAATGATGAGGATGCTGTGGACAAGATTGTGAAGGATGTTTTTGATTCTTATCTGAAGCTGCTTCCATCTTATCGCACCCAGCGCTATCAGCAGGGGCCGGCAGTAAGCTGCTATACCATGTCTACCAGCAATATCACCTCCTATGTTCCAAACGGCTTTGTCGTAGGCGCTACACCGGATGGACGCTTTGCGGGAACACCGTTGAATGAGGGCTGTTCACCGACGCAGGGAAGTGACATCAGCGGCCCGACTGCGGTCATCAATTCCGTTGCCAAGCTGCCTAATGAACAGGTTGCAGCAGGTCAGCTGTTGAATATGCGGTTTTCACCTGGCGCACTTGCGGGAGAGGAAAATCTTGATAAATTTGTGGATTTTCTAATTGCTTCTGCGAAAAAGCATATCTATCATAATCAATTTAATGTCATAGACAGTACTACCCTGCGGGATGCGCAGAAGCATCCACAGGATTATACAGATTTGATCGTGCGTGTTGCGGGATATTGTGCACAGTTTGTTTCCCTGATGCCGGAGGCACAGGAAGCCATTATTGCAAGGACGGAGAATGCATGGTGAGCCTGCATGTATCTACCATTCAGCGCTATTCCACAAAGGATGGCCCGGGTATCCGTTCCACAGTGTTTCTGATTGGCTGTAATCTTCGCTGTATATGGTGCTCTAATCCGGAACTGATGCTGCCAGGGGATAAGCTGCTGCATTTCTCATCGCTGTGCCGGAAATGTCAAAGCTGTGTACGCGCATATCCGGATGCGGTATATATGCAGGATGGAGAACTTCATATGCACAAGACGGCGCAGCTGCGTTCTTGCGAGCTGGAGGAAATCTGTCCTTATGACGCTCTTGAGCATACCGGTATGCAGGTGGATCCGGTTACTCTTGTCGAGCAGCTGTTAAAGGATCGTATCTTTTATGAGGAGTCCGCAGGCGGCGTTACCTTCAGCGGCGGGGAACCGCTGTTACAGGCAGAGGCGTTATACGATGCGCTTTATCTTCTGAAGCAAAAGGGTATTTCGGTATGCGTGGATACCGCTGGAGATGTGGAATGGAAGGTTATGGAGAAAGTTGCATCACAATGTGATCTGTTTCTCTACGATATCAAGGCGTATGATAACAGTGTGCATCAGCGTATTACAGGAGTTGGGAATGCACGGATTCTGGATAATGCACGAAAACTGGCTGCTATGCATAAGCCCTTGTGGATTCGCATGGTTATTGTAAAGGGACAAAATGATGATTACAGGGATTTGCTTGACAGATTAACGTTTGTTTCCTCCTTAGGAACCGCGGTAAAGCGTGTGGATCTTTTGCCGTATCATTCACTTGGCGTAGGAAAATATAAAAGTCTGGGATTGCCGTATCCAATTAAGGAGGATGCAACGCCTGATGCGGAAACGCTTGCCTACTGTATGGAGGTGGGGCGCAACCTGGGACTTTCGATGTACATGGAAGGATAGTGAAAGTGTTCTAGCTGTCCTTCCATTTTTGTGATTATTGAGGGCTGTATACCTTTAAGAATGTTCACCGATTAACGGTATTGGTAACATATGAAATAAGGTACTTTCCTATTTAAAGAACAATACTTCATAGGTTCCTTTCCCTGTTTCATGCGCGGATTGTATGAAATATATATAGAAATTTCCCTTTTTTTTAGGAATTTTACATTTTCCTTACGTATGTAATAGTGTAAAGCATAAGTACATGCGAAAGGAAGTGAAGAATATGCTTACAAAAGATGTAATAGAGAATAAAGAAATGAAGGTAGAGGTGCAGGAACGATTAAAATATGATAACGATATTTTTTTTAAGTTCGCTCTTGGCACAGAGGATGAAGATGCTGCGTTTATCCGTAACACCATTATTGAACGAGTGACCGGGATCCATCCTAAGGAAAGCACCGTATTAAATCCAAATCTGGATCCTGCTATTCTCAAAAAGAAAAAAATAGTATTGGATATCCGTGTGAAGGACAGCGAAGGAAGAGAATACGGCATCGAAATGC
>ENA-OWPN01000575-OWPN01000575.1-human-gut-metagenome-genome-assembly--contig:-NODE-575-length-47664-cov-4.331303_pt1 | contig 47664 bp, 42 predicted proteins | sample MGYA00248266_ERZ651850 | MGnify/ENA primary metagenome ERZ651850 (study PRJEB26924, sample SAMEA4378296) | human gut metagenome | biome: human gut; feature: human-associated habitat; material: faeces... | reverse complement strand
TTGCTTTTTCTACAGCAAATAAATTTCCACATGAATCAAAGAGTAGCTTTCTTTCGCAAAGTGTTCTTCACGAAGAGCAAATCGACAAGGTTTTTCGTACTGCCATCGAAGCATGTGAGGAGGCAGTACAAAGCTCCCTGGATGCTGCGGAAACGGTAGTCGGACGCGAGGGTCATTGCAGGTATAGTTTAAAGGATACATTGATGGGAAGGGAAAAGGAGAAGCATTAGCAATAACATCACAGGTGATATAATTGGTGATATGAATAGAGACAAGGCAGGATATTGCTCCTGCCTTTTTCTTGTATATCCTATAATTTTTCCTTTCTGCAGTATCATGAACTGATAAACAAAAGAAGATACAGGTATATTTAAAATATGTAAGAATCATATTTGCAGACAAATCATACGGTGAAAATTATATCAAAAAACAGAAAATTCATATTGACTAACAGAAATGTAAACGTTATCATTGAATAAATGGGGTGGGAATATGAAAATACTGGCACATATAAACAGCAATCAGGAAGAGCAGTCATTACAGGAGCATAGTGTGAATACCTTTGCGGCGATTGAAAAGTACGCAGCCGCAAGAGGTCTTACGAATTGCATGAAGCTGACTGCTTTTTTGCATGACTGCGGGAAGGCATCGCAGGGCTTTCAGGAATATATAAGAAAAGAAGCCCTGGAAAATATATTTCTCCCTAAGGTAAATCATTCCTCAGCTGGCGCACAGATATTGCTCGAAGTCTGTCAGCAATATACTACTAGCGATGATGCGCTTGTGAAGCTCATGCTGGCACAGACAATCGTCTCTCATCATGGATTAAGCGACTTTTTCAATGTCAGTGGTGAGAATATGCTGCATAAACGCTGTTATCCGGAGAAAGAACTGGATATGAAGCATATTAAAAGCTATGTCGATAAGGTTACTGATTCACAGGAGCTATCAACACTTTTCCTTGCGGCTCAACAGGAATTATTCAAGTATGTTTCAGATATCGTCCAACAGAATACAACGAAGGATTATATAGACATCCTTTTTCATCTAGGCGCCTTGCAGCGGCTTATGCTTTCACTGTTAATCCATGGAGACCGTGAGGATACACGCAATTTTATGGAGCATACACGAACAGTCAGCTATCAGGAGGACTCGATTTGGAAAGCAGCATCAGAAAACCTGGAATCTCATATCGTAGAAATAACGAAAAAGTCTACTAAAAATAAAATTAACGAACTGCGTACCGATATATCCAATCAATGCAAAGAATTTGGCTGTCAGCCTTCTGGAATTTATCGCTTATCCTGCCCTACCGGCTCTGGCAAGACACTGGCATCTCTGCGGTATGCTTTACAGCATGCCCAAGTATATCACAAGAAGCATATTATCTATGTTGCGCCTTATAAAACAATACTTGAGCAAAATGCTGAAGTGATGAAACAGTTTTTTTCAGAAGACATTGTTTTAGAGCATCATTCCAATATCATTCCTTCAGAATACACAGATTATGATTATTACAGCTCATCCTGGAATAAACCTGTGATTTTAACTACAGCAGTACGTTTTTTCGATACTCTATTTAAAGATAGGACAACAGATGTGCGCAGGTTTCATCAGTTAGCTGATTCCATAGTGATTTTGGATGAGGCACAGAAGATACCTGTTAAAACAGTTTCCATGTTTAATGAAATGATGAACTTTCTTGCCTGTCATTGTAATACTACCATTGTGTTGTGCACTGCAACACAGCCCTTACTGGAAAAAACAACGTATCCTATCCGATTGGCTTCTAATTCAGAAATCGTTCAGCAGACGGAGGAGCTGTATGAGCAATTTAAACGTGTACATATAGAAGATGTCTGTCGTAGTGATGGTTATACGATGACGGATGTATCTGATTTCATATTTCAGAAGCAGAAGCCGGGAAATAGTTTATTGGCTATCGTCAATACAAAAGCAGAAGCATTGGATTTATACCATGCTTGTAAGCTGCATCATGAATTACATGATATGTATTTATATCATTTATCAACAGGAATGTGTCCAGAACATCGACAGGATAAATTAAAAGAAATGGAGGAGCACGTAATCAAAAAGGATACTGTTTTATGTATAGCAACGAATTTAATTGAAGCAGGTGTTGACATCGATTGCGATATTGTCATTCGTTCCCTTTGCGGGTTGGACAGTATCTTACAGGCAGCAGGCAGATGTAATCGTAATGGGAATAATGATGATTTAGGAATAGTGTATCTGATCAATTCCAGTGAAGAACATATTGATAAGCTGACAGATGTGAAAAAGGGACAGAATGAAACAAGTATATTGCTAGCTCAACTGCATAAGTCAAAGGAAGACAGCAATGTCGATGAGCTCTTATCTCTTTCATATATTGAACAATATTACGAATCCTATTTTTTCAGCCGCAGGCATGATATGGGGTATTCAACCGTTGTTGATGGAAAAAAGGTTACTCTATTTGACCTGCTTACACAAAGAGGTCATCTAACGAAAAATTTAGAAGCGTTATTTCATCCATATCTAGGACAGGCTTTAAAAAGTGCAGGGCATAAATTTGAAATGATAGATTCAGACAGCATCGGTATACTTGTACCGTATGGCGGTGGTTCCGAGTTGATTGCGAAGCTGCAAAGTTCAATCAGTAATGCAGAGAAATATGCCCTACTCGATCAGGCACAGCGGTTTATGGTGAATGTGTATGAGAATAAGTATAAGGAAATGATGAAGGAAGATATGCTTGTTCAGCTTGAGTTTAATGGAATGCTGGTGCTGAAGGAGGGGTTTTATAAGGAAGATACCGGATTGGAGATAAAAAAAGAGTTGGAGGATATGTTTGTATAAATATTATAGGGTCATATAGTTTTCATGAATTCTATATAGATTAAATAACTAAGGATAATACGATGTAAATTTATAAAGGGATTTATATCTGTTATACATTAAGAAAGAAGGTGAAAAAAATGGAAAAACGTAATGAAATCACGTTTTGTGTGAAAGCGAAGTATGCGCTCTTCTCCGATCCCTTGAACCGTGTTTCAGGAGAAAAATTCTCATATCAGATTCCCACATATGAGGCATTAAAAGGTGTTGTGAAAAGCATCTACTTTAAACCTACAATCAGCTGGTATATTGATGAGGTACGTATTATGAATCCAATTCAGTTTACTACACAAGGCATCCGTCCGATTGATTATCATGGTGGTAACACACTCTCTTACTATACCTATCTCACTGATGTTTCATATCAGGTGAAAGCACATTTTGAGTGGAATCTTCATCATGACGAATTGGAACAGGATCGTAATGAAAACAAGCATTGGCTGATTGCAAAGCGTATGGTAAAGCGTGGCGGGCGTAGAGATGTCTTTCTCGGAACCAGCGAATGTAAGGCGTATGTGGAGCCCTGTGAATTCGGTGAAGGAAAAAGCTTTTATGAAAATCAGGACATATTGCCATTCAGCACTATGGTTCATGGATTTATTTATCCAGATGAATGGGTTTACGAAGAAGAAAAGGATAAACTGATTGCTACTTTCTGGAATCCTGTAATGAGGAATGGTATTATTACATTCATTCGTCCGGAGCAATGTGAAATCAGACGAGTAGTTGGAAATGGTGGCATTAAAAGATTTGTGAAGGATGTCAATTTTAAACCTATTGACAATGAAGAGGAAGGAGGTGCAACTCTTGAGCTGGGCTAGTAAATTACTGGAAACCTATGATAAATGCCAATCTAAAGTGGGTGTGCAAAGCGAAGACGGTATGCTTTTACCTTTAAGCCACTTGACAACAAAAGCACAGATAGAAGTAATATTAAGTGATGAGGGTCATTTCATTCATGCTGTGGAAATCCCTAATGAAGATGCAATTACTGTCATCCCTGTAACAGAAGATTCTGCAAGCAGATCCAGTGGTATCACCGCTCATCCTCTGCATGATAAACTCATCTATATTGCAAAGGATTATACAAGGTATACAGACAAGGATAACGAAGCACAATTTGCAGCACATCAGGGACTTTTAAAGACCTGGGTAGATTCTCCTTTTACACATTCAAGCATTACTGCAATTTATAAATATCTTGAACAAGGAACACTCATTTCTGATTTAATTGCCTGCAATATTCTGAAATTGGATGGTGAACTGCTGGATAAAAAATATAAAATTCAAAAAACAATCAACCAGGCTGATGCTTTTATCAGATTTAAAATCAAAGGTAATCAACAGCAGATTATAGAACCCTGGTTTGATAAGACGTTGTTTGACGCTTACCACAAGTTTTATACAAGTCTCCATACCGAGCAGGATCTCTGCTATATAACAGGGAAAATGATGTACTGTACGGATAAACATCCTGCGAAGCTACGTCAGGGTAAGGATAAAGCAAAGCTCATTTCTATGAATGATTCTAATGGATTTACATATCGCGGACGATTCGTTTCAAAAAAAGAAGCAATTTCAGTTGGATATGAAACATCTCAGAAAATCCATAATGCTTTGCGATGGTTGATACAAAAACAAGCTTATAAATACGACGGTCAAACCATATTGACATGGAATTCACATTGTGATGACATCATGAGCGCATTAACCTTACAATCCTGCTTACTGCCGACTTTAACTGAAACAGTTGATACAGAAGAAAATTATGCACAACGTGTGAATAAAGCCATTGCTGGTTATGAACAGGAAATCACTGACCATAACGATAATATTGTAATCATGGCGATGGACGCTGCTACAATTGGAAGATTTTCTATTACCTATTATCATGAAATAGATGCTTCCCCCTACTATAAAAATCTGCAGGATTGGTTTGCCTACTGCAGTTGGCCGCAATATACAAAAGCAGAATACATGGGATGTGTAGGAACTCCAATTCCTAAGGAAATCATATCTTGTGCATACGGAACTCTACGGGGTGCATTTTTTGAAGCAGATGATAAAATGATGACCTTGCAGATGGGGCGCTTATTACCTTGTATTTCTGAAGGGAAGCCTGTACCTGCCGATTTTGTAGAAAGACTTAACAGCCAAGTAAAGACTATGTCTACCAATACTAAATATAACTGGAATAAATGTATTGGTATATTATGTGCAGTATTTAAAAAGTACTGTCACGAACAAAAAGGAGAGAATTGGAGCGTGAATATCATGGAAAATAAGAAATTTGCAAAATCTAATATTCCCTATCTGCTGGGAAGGATTCTTGCAGTATATGACGGAATCGAACAATATGCATTAAATATTCAAAAAGAAGACCGACCGACAAATGCAATGCGTTTATATGTACCATTCCAAGAACATCCGTTTTTGACACTTTCAACGCTGGATAAAAAAATAAGACCCTATGTCGAAAAACTAGGTAAAAGATGTGAGTATCTTCTTACAATGAAACAGGACTTAATGGAAGAATTATTAGCGGAGATAGATGATAAAAATTTCCAGCGTCTACAAAATCTTGATGCATATTTTGTATTAGGTTTTGATTGTCAGCGAAATGAAATAAAACGAATCAATATGGAAAGAAAAGAAAAAAACAAACAAAAGGAGGAATCTGAATCATGACAGCATTTACAAACAAAGTAGACTTTGCAGTAATTTTCACAGTAAATAAGGCAAATCCTAACGGCGATCCACTTTCTGGAAATCAGCCTAGAATTGACTATAAGGGGTATGGTGAAGTATCCGATGTATGTATTAAAAGAAAAATAAGAAACCGTCTGCAGGATATGGGTGAAAATATTTTCGTTCAATCTGATGAAAGAAGCAATGACGGATTCAGGAGTCTTAGTGAGAGAGCAAACAATAATAAAGATTTAAAGGCTGCCGCAAAGGATCGCGAGGCTTATGCCTCTGCAGCTTGCAAGGAATGGGCCGATGTCAGAGCATTCGGGCAAGTATTCGCATTTAAAACAAACAGTGTTTCTGTTGGTGTAAGAGGGCCGGTATCCATTAGAACCGCTGAAAGCATCAATCCTGTGGTAACTACAGACATGCAGATTACAAAGAGCGTAAACAGTGAACCATCTGAAAAACGTTCTTCTGATACTATGGGGATGAAGCACCGTGTTGATTTCGGTTTATATGTATGTAAAGGAAGCATCAATCATCAGCTGGCAGAAAAAACAGGCTTCAGTGAAGAGGATGCGGAGAAGATTAAAGAGGCTCTATGCTCTTTATTTATGAATGATGCCTCCAGTGCAAGACCGGAGGGTAGTATGGAGGTTTGCAAAGTTTATTGGTGGAAACATAATTGTCTAACAGGACAGTACAGTTCAGCTAAAGTGCATAATTCCTTAAAGATTGAGGTAAAGGAAAATGTAGATACTCCTACCTGTATTGAGGATTTTAATATTACATTAACACCTTTAGAAGGTTTAGAACCAGAAATATATGACGGAATATGAGGAAGATGATTTCCTTATGCTGTCTGGTATTCAGCACTTTGCATTCTGTCGGCGCCAATGGGCGTTAATACATATCGAACAGCAATGGGCAGAAAATTATCGAACAATCGACGGTCAAATTTTTCATGAGAATGCGCATAATGATACATTCTCTGAAAGCAGAAATGGTATTCTAATACGAAGAGGTCTTTCTGTTTTTTCAAGAACTTTGGGAATTAGTGGAATATGTGATGTTGTTGAATTTCATCCATCAGAAGAAGGAATATCTATCCCATATGATTGCAAGCGCTATTTACCAATACCTATTGAGTATAAAAGAGGAGAACCCAAGCAATATCAGGCAGATGATTTGCAGCTTTGTGCACAGGCAATGTGTCTGGAAGAAATGCTTTTATGCAATATTGATAAAGGATATCTGTATTATGGGGAGACGCGGCGAAGAACTGAAGTTGTGTTTTCTCCGGATATGCGGGAAACAGTAAAAGCATATTGTGAAGAAATGCACCATTTGTACGCAAAGCAGTATACACCTAAGGTAAAAATAAGTAAAAAATGCAATGCCTGTTCATTAAAAGATATCTGTCTACCAAAGCTAAATCAAAATCCTTCTGTAGATGCTTATTTTAATAAATATCTAGGAGATAAAAATACATGAAAAAACTTTTAAATACGCTTTACATAACAACACCAAAATCATATTTATCATTAGATGGAGAAAATGTTGTTATTACAAAAGAGGATAAGACAGTTAAACGCGTTCCTTTACATAATATTGAAGGCATTGTTGGATTTGGGTTTACCGGAGCAAGTCCCTCTCTTATGGGAAAATGTGCAGATATGGGGATATCATTAACCTTTATGACGATGAATGGCAGGTTTCTAGCAAGAGTAATAGGTGAAGACCGTGGCAATGTCTTATTAAGGAAAGAGCAATTCCGTATTTCTGAATCCATTGATAAACGTCTATCTTATGCAAAAAATATGATAACTGCAAAGTTAATCAATTCGAGAAGCATTATCGTGCGAGCCAAAAGAGATTATGCATTAAGAGTGAATGTGGATAAATTAGAGGAAGCTTCTGCAAAATTAAAATCTTCTGCTTATGAAGTAAGAAGTGCAGATTCCGCAGAAACATTAAGAGGAATAGAAGGTAATGCAGCAAATTGTTATTTTCATATATTTGATGATTTAATTCTTCAACAAAAAGATGATTTCTATTTTCACGGAAGAAATAAAAGACCTCCACTGGATAATGTTAATGCTCTTTTATCCTTCACATATACTCTATTGGCAAAAGATGTTACATCAGCTCTTGAAGCAGTAGGACTTGATCCGTATATTGGCTTTCTTCATACAGACCTTCCTGGCCGGACATCTTTGGCATTAGATATCATGGAAGAGCTTCGTTCTATTCTAGCAGATCGTTTTGTTTTATCGCTCATAAATATGAACATCGTAAACGTAGATGGCTTTACTAAAACAGATAGCGGTGCTGTTCATATGGACGATGATACTAGAAAAGCTGTGTTGTCAGCGTGGCAAAAGAAAAAGCAGGATATAATAAAACACCCTTTTCTTGATCAGAAAATCGAGTGGGGACTGGTACCGTACGTTCAAGCATTGCTTCTTGCTAGGACAATTCGCGGTGACCTGTTAGAATATCCTCCATTTTTGTGGAAGTAAAAGTAAATGCTTGTTATAATAACCTATGATGTCAATACGCAAAACAGTGCTGGAAGAAAGAGATTAAGAAAAGTTGCAAAAGAGTGTGTTAATTATGGTCAAAGAGTGCAGAATTCTGTTTTTGAATGTGTTATGGATCAGGCAAAGTGTAGAGAAGTTAAACATAAGCTTATCAGTTTGATTGACAAAGAACACGATAGTTTGAGATTTTACTACCTAGGAAATAATTATAAAAATAAAGTTGAGCACATCGGTATTAAACCCAGTTTCAATGTTGAAGAAGATGTATTGCTAATATAATTTCTTGGCGCGAACCCCAAGCTCACATGAAATCCCTGGGAGGTTCGCGCCTTAAAATTGATTTTTATTGCATTTTGTAACAGTTTCTTTATTTTCATAAGCATCTATAGTTATGAAAATAATTGATTTTATTACATATGTATTGAAATGCAACATTTTTCGCTGTCTGGCCTCTCACGAGGCTAGTGGATCTAAATATGTATACCGGCATCGCGCAGATATGCAACTACACGTCTGGCCTCTCACGAGGCTAGTAGATCTAAATTTCAAGTGACAGGCGTAACTACCTAGATTTCTTAGACAAAAAAACACAGCACAAATTCAAATGCTGTGTTTTTAATATTACTTATTCTTCATGTGTGGAAGCATAAGGGTATCTCCATCACATGTCCACATATCCCTACAAGCCACTATTTATCTTGGTCTTGTAAAGGCATTATATTTGTAACTATTCATAATTCTTTATAACTTTTCTACCTTTGGGCGTACCTCAGGCGTTATATGGGCGTATAAGCTTTACCATTTTAAATCAATTTTTAAATATTCTCTTATTTCTTCTCTCAATTCTTTTATTTGTTCGTCATGTTTTTTTCTTACTTCACTAAATAAACTTAAAATCCCCATAGGTTGTATGCACTCTTTTTTCTCTTTATGAAAAACTAGAATCACCCCTTTTATAACAAAAGGTATTTTATTAGTTATGTTATCACTTATATCATCAGTAATTAGCAGTAACTTATTTTTTAACTCTGTAGGTATGATTGGACTATTTATATATTTTTGAAAATCACTCATACATTTAGTATGTTGCTCAGTAATGCTTATCCCATGAAGTTTTACTATACCTTCTTCAAGTAAATCATAATCACTTTTTTCTTCTATTTCCTTTATTTCGCTTGGATTGAAAAAGGGGCCTGCCGCATAATATCTATTATCATCAAAGGTATCCTTTGTGATATATGAACCAACAAATAATTGCTTGTAATGTGCCAAGCGTTCTTCACTTTTTTTATCCTTAAATCCTAGTTCTGACATCTTTAACTCAAAATTTCCTTGTAAGATATTCATATAATCAATCTTTTTATCTAAATCATCTGTACTCAAAAATTCTAGCAATTCTATCATTTCATCAATTTGTCTTTTAACAACCTCACCTCTTAATGGTTGCAATAAACTAAATCTTGCTCTTCTATATGTTAGTATAGCAATAACTGTAGCAATTAAAGTAAATACTATCCATAACAAGTCTTTTATTGACGTTAAGTTATTCCAAATCCAATTCCATATATCCAACCATACCCCTCCTTAAAAATTATTTGTACATTTCAAATAATTCCCGAATTTATTAAACTCAGCATCTTTCAATTCTTTTGTAGCATCTGTATAGATATTCATTGTTGTTGTAATATCTGCATGACCCAATACATCTTGAATAACCTTAATATTGATACCTGATTCACACATACGAATAGCAAAGGTATGACGTAGTGTGTGGCAACTAAACCTAGGCAATAACACAGGCTCTTCACTAGCCTTTGTATTATCCAATATCATTTCATTACAATCTCTCATGATACGTCGTAATGTCTTATTTAACATACCTTAATTTTGAACATTGCCAAAACGATTTATAAAGATAAAGTTTGTATATCCATCAATTTTTATATCTTGTGGCACTCCACTTTCTTCTTGATATTGTTTTTCTTCTAAGAATGCTTTTCTAACGTCATCAATCATTGGGATTGTTCTATAACCTGATTTAGTTTTAGGTGTATTGATATTGAAGTAACAACCATTCGTTCTATGTTTTTTATAAATCAGGCGTAAATACAGTTCTACATCATATACGATATAACCGCATTTCCCTTTATTTAAGCCACTTTAACGCATTTCTTTACTTATTTATTCTTCATATGAGGGAACAACAACACTTCCCGTATTGTCTGTGAATTTGTCAACAGCATCACCAGTCTGTCAATTCCCAAACCAACACCACCGGTTGGCGGCAGACCATACTCCAATGCCTCCACATAATCCGTATCCATCTCATTTGCCTCATCATCCCCCAGATCACGAAGCTTCAACTGATTCTCAAAACGCTCTCTTTGATCAATCGGATCATTCAGCTCAGAGAATGCATTCGCATACTCATGCCCATCAATAAACAACTCATAGCGATCCGCAAATCTAGGATCCTGCGCATTCTTCTTCGCAAGCGGACTGATTTCAACCGGATGCCCATAAACATAAGTAGGCTGTATCAAAGTTTCCTCAACATACTTCTCAAAAAACAGATTGATAATATGCCCGACGCTGTTATGCTTTTTCTCAACCTCGATATCATGCTCCTTCGCAATCGCACACGCTTCCTCAAAGCTCATCTGCTGCCAGAAATCAACACCGCATGCTTCCTTGATTCCATCCACCATATGTAATCTCTTAAATGGAGCCTTCAAAGAAATCGTCTTATCCTGCCATGCAATCTCCGTAGTTCCGCACACCTTTTCCGCAACATGATTCAACAGACCTTCCACCAGATCCATCATCCCGTTTAGATCAGAATATGCCACATAAGCCTCCACTGTTGTAAACTCCGGATTATGCGTAGCATCCATTCCCTCATTACGGAACAATCTGCCGATTTCATAAACACCCTCAAGACCTCCGACAATCAGTCTCTTTAAAGGCAGCTCTGTTGCGATTCGCAGATAAAATGGCATATCCAGTGTATTATGATGCGTAATAAACGGTCTTGCACTAGCGCCGCCCAAAATAGGCTGCAGCACCGGTGTCTCCACCTCAACCAAGCCTTCTCCATCCAGATAATTCTGAATTGCACGGATGATTCTCGGTCTTGTCAGAGCGATACGCTTGCTGTTTTCATTTGTAATCAAATCCACATAACGGCGGCGGAAACGCTCCTCCACATCCTGTAACCCATGATACTTCTCAGGCAGCGGGCGCAGCGCCTTCGTCAAATGCGTATACACCTCAGCCTTTACCGAAAGCTCACCATGATTTGTCTTCATGACCTTTCCTTCGATTCCTACGATATCTCCAAGATCCGACTTCTTGAAAATCTCGTAGGCCTCCTCACCGATTACATCCTTGCGGACATAAATCTGAATCTGACCGTCAATATCCTGGATATGCATGAACCCGGCCTTTCCCTGCCGTCTTTTTGTCATGATTCGTCCTGCAATTTTTACAGTTAAATCCTTTTCCTCCAGCTCTTCCTTCGTGCAATTCTCATACGCTGCACGGATTTCTCCGGATTTGTGTGTTCTCTGATATGCATGTCCAAACGGGTCAACACCCATGGCACGCAGATCCTCCATTTTCTGTCGACGGATAACTTCCTGTTCAGTTAACTTTTCCATAATCTGCTCCTTTGCTGTTTCATATAAAAAGCTCTCTTCCAACATAGGGACGAGAGCTTCATCGTGGTACCACCCTAATTCGCCGGCAGGTTTCCCCGCGCAGCCTTAGTGACTGTGTTTCAAGTCTCTTCGTAACGTGAAGGATACGTCCTGATCGGATAGCTCCAAGTCTTTATTTCCTGCAGGCTTCACTACTGCACTCTCACCAAACGTGCATACTCTCTGAAAGCTTCCCCAACAGTACTCTCTTATCACAGCCATATTTACGATTATGATTATATAGACAAACCAGGGCTTTGTCAATCGAAAACTCCTTAAAACCCCCAATAAAACAAGGCCCTTTGTGATACCTTGCCGCCATTACAGGTTTATGAAGCCCATGGAAATAAACAAGCCTCTTGAAAGGATAAGCAATGCATGCAAAGCCTTCTGCCATTGCCTATCCACCATCATATGTGACAATACATTTCTTAACGGTTACCGGTATTAAAGCGCTTTATCATCCACCTGATCCAGATACTCCTTCACAGCCTTCATAACTTCCTTCAGACAGCCATCCGCAAACGGCACCTTCAGATTCGCCGCCTTCACAATCTGGGTGAATGTCTTTGTTCCCCCGATCTGGCAAATACGATAATAATCCTCAAACGCACTCTCGTCCTTTTGATACAAACGATACCAAAACTGCAATGCACAAACCTGTGCCAGCGTATAATCAATATAATAGAACGGTGTCATAAAAATATGGCTCTGGCGGAACCACCATCCCCCGTTTTCCAGAAATTCACAGTCCGTGTAATCCTTATGCGGCAGATACTGCTTTTCCAGTCTTCTCCAGGTCTGTCGCCGTTCCACCGGTGTCATTTCCGGATGCTCATACACCTCATGCTGGAAATGATCCACCAGAACTCCGTAAGGAATGAACTTGGCAGCACCGCCCAGATGTAAGAACCGATACTTATCCGCATCTCCTTCAAAGAAGGCTTCCATCCAAGGCCATGTGAAGAACTCCATGCTCATGGAATGAATTTCACAGCTCTCATAGGTTGGCCAAATGCACTCCACCGGACGAATCCCCATAGACGTAAACACCTGGAACGCATGTCCGGCTTCATGCGTAAGAACCTCCGCATCATGACTTGTCCCATTAAAATTGCTGAAGATAAATGGAGATCGATCCTCCGCAAACACGGTGCAATAGCCCCCGCCTGCCTTTCCCTTTTTACTGTCAAGATCCAGCAGATCATGTTCCACCATAAAATCAAAGAACCTTCCACAGCGCTCATCCAGCTCATGATACATTGTATTTGCCCGTGCAATCATTTCCTGTGTACCATATTTCGGTGTTGGATTGCCGCTTGCAAACTCATATTTTTCATCGTAAACATGCAGCCTGTCATAGCCTAGACGCTCCCGCTGCCGTTCGTATAATGCATTACATAACGGCACGACATCCTCCATAACCTGCCTGCGGTAATTCGCCACATCCTCCTGATCATAATCGAAACGGCACTGCAGCATATAAGCAAGCTCTACATAATTCTTATAGCCCAGCTTTTTCGCCATGCGATCGCGTACCTTAACCATGCGGTCATATATATCATCAATCTCATCCTGATGTGACTGCATCCATCCCCAGTATGCCTGCGTAGCACGTTTACGGATATCACGATCAGCGCCCTCCATCTTCACGCCCAGCTCTGATAAGGTATAGACATCCCCATCGAAGGGAATCTGCGCACTGGCGATCAGCTTCTGATAGCTGCTCTGTAAACGATTTTCCTCCTGCAAATCTTCAATAATTTCATCGCGAAAGCTCTTTTGTGCAAACTCCGAAAGCAGAAAGTAGGTTTCCGGCACATCCTTCTTCAACTCCTCCACAAATGGAGAAGCCAGCACTTCCCTGTCAAATGCCGTTGTCAGAGACTTCATCTTTGGCATTGCCTCATCCCAGTAATCATTTTCTGCCTGATAAAAGGCATCATTCGTATTGATCGTATAGCGGACATAACAAATATTATACATTGTATCCAGATGCTCAAATGCCCGTTTCCCCTCATCGAAGGCCTCCTTAAAGCTTTTGTAATCCTTTGCCTCCTTCAACCTTTTACCAGCCTTGTCCATCGCTTCTGCATACGCCTCATAGCTGTAACGCTCATATTTATAATCTTTAAATTTCATACAATCACCTCATTCATCATTATACCGAAATTCCTCCTGAAAAGATATCCATACAACAGAAAAACAGCGATTCCATGCCAGTAAGGAAGCAAATTGTAGCCTTTATCTAATAGAATGAAAAGCCTTTCTTACATTTACAGGATTCATACGCATATGTATGCATCCCTTCGCAGCATATAAAGCGGTATTGACCATTTGTATGAATCTGTAAAAGAAAGTATATGCGGATTTGATTCGTTACCTTATATATACATTTACAACAGGAATATGGAAGCAGTTATCACCTTAATTATTGTTCATGAAATGCCTGCTGCACAGGTTTAAAAAACCTTAAAAAGAAAAAACCGTTGAACGGATGCTTGTTTCAGAAACGGCTCTATCCTGCAATTTCATGAAACACCTCCAACTCAACGGTTTCCCTGCTTATACTGTTCCCGCATTCTTGCATATTCTTCTTCATATGCGGATAAAATGCCCTGCAGCTCCTCGTAGGTTTCGATTTTTGTCAGCTGATCCTTGAGCTGATGGCTCTTTGGCAGACCCTTTACATACCAGGCGGCATGTCCGCGCATTTCACGGATACCGACAAACTCACCCTTGAGATTACATAAACGCTTTGCATGAAGTCTTGCCATTGCGAATTTTTCCTCCAGAGTTACCTCCGGCATATGCTCTTTGGTATCCAAATAATGAACAATATCCTTAATCAGCCATGGATCGCCCAGAACGCCGCGGCCGATCATCACTGCATCACAACCGGTTTCCTCCAACATCCTCTGTGCGTCCTCACCGCTTCTCACATCTCCGTTCCCCATCACAGGAATAGAAACAGCTTCCTTGACCCTGCGGATATAAGACCAGTCTGCACTTCCCTCATACATTTGTTTTTTCGTACGTCCATGTACAGCAAGTGCCTGCACACCAATAGCCTCCAAACCTTTCGCAAGCTCTACACACGTAATCTGATCCATATCCCAGCCAATTCGCATTTTTACGGTAACCGGCTTTTTCACACTCTGAACAACCGCCCTGCTCATTTCCACTGCATGATCGACATCCTTCATCAGGGCACTTCCGGCAAAGGATTTCACGATTTTTGTGACAGGGCAGCCCATATTGATATCAATAATATCGCAAGCTGTTTTTTCATCGAGAAATTTTGCGGCATATACCATCGTTTCAATATCATGTCCGAAAATCTGCATTGTCAACGGATGCTCCTGTTCCTCAACATCCGTCATTCCAACTGTTTTTTCATTATCATAATACAGCGCCTTATCCGAAACCATCTCCGTATAAATAAGCCCTGCGCCGAATTCCTTGCAGATTACGCGAAAGGCCGGATTGGAAATCCCGGCCATCGGTGCAATCACTACACGGTTGGGAATCACAATATCTCTGATTTTCCAGCTGTTATTTGGCATGTGTCTCTATAAACCTTTCCAGCTCCTGCAGCTCTTCTTCGCTAAACTGATACTTTTCCCCGCAGAAATTGCAGGTGATTTCACAGCCGTGATCCTCTTCAATCATCTGTTGGCGGTCTTCCTTTGGAAGTGTTGTCAGAACACGCTTCATGGTTGCACGGTCACACTTACAGCGGAATTCGATATCTTGTCCTGTCAGGATTCTTACATCGTCAAATAAATCACGCAGAATATCCTCCAGGCTTTCATATTCCTGAATCATGGTGGACATATGCTTCAGGTTCGCTACAATCTGTTCCACCTTCACAATATCCTCTTCCTCCGCATCCGGAAGCATCTGGATAATCATACCGCCTGCGGAAAGAATGGAATTATCCGTATCGACCAGAACACCGACACTCACTGCGGATGGTGTCTGTTCGCTTGCCGTAAAGTAGTAAGCAAAATCATCCCCGATCTCGCCACTCTGCAAAGCAACCGTACCGCTCCAGTTTTCCTTCATATTCATATCCTTTACAACTTCCAGATAACCGTCTTTTCCCACTGCAGCCCCGACCGCAAGCTTTCCGGTATCGTTGTATTGCAGCATGATATGCGGATCACTCACAAAGCCACGCACATGACCGTCACTGTAGGCATCCACCAGAATGGTTCCTATCGGCCCACCGCCATTGATGCGAATCGTGATTTGTTCCTGTGCCGTTTTTAACATACTTCCCATCATAGAGCCCACAGTAAGTACACGTCCTAGGGCCGCCGCACTTGTCGGCCATAAATCAAAGCGTTTTCTCGCTTCCTCCACCATACGGGTGGAAGAGCATATATAGATTCTCACATGCTCATTGCACGCAAGCGCCTTTACTAAATAATCTTTCATCATTGGTATCACTCCCTGCCTCACAGGCAAGTGTAGTATATCATAAAACCCGTACTATGAGAAGAAAATCGACTTTGTTATTAGCTGGATTTCCTTTCATCATCACACAGAAATAAGGGACATGGGTGCATCTGTAATATAAAGGATTATTTGTTATAGCTATATAGCATATCTATAAAATACATAAGCTGCACTTTTTCATTTAATATGATGAGAATACGATAAGCATAACCAATCATTACGAATAGCCATCATGAATAAGTAATTATTTATTTGATATTGTTATTTGAGTATGTTGGAATAAATATCCACCATATCTGGGGATTTTCTCATATTGAAAAACCACCAGTTTTCTTCATCTGGTGGTTAGCTAAGAGCCTGTAAAGACTCCCTTTCTTGTTCTGAAAGAGGTCATGTAAAAGTCTTACCTCTTTTCCCCTGCATTTTAGAATCCGTTGCTGCCTGCGGCCTTCGTTAATCGTACGGCTTGATTTCCACCGTCTTTTTATCAAAGTCAAGAAATGTCTGAAATGCATTACGATTCTCATCCTCATCCCAGATTTCCACAAACATCGGTGTAACCTCAATCAGAATCTCTGTATCCTCATGGCTGTAGGCATTATAGCTCTGCCATAGATATTTTTTATACAGAGTTTCAAATTTTCTTCCCGGCTCATCTACGACAAGCCCTTTATTAACAGCGATCCCCTCTACCTGTACACCGCCTGTGCAAAGTGCAACCTGCGGATTTTTGTATAGCTGCTGGGTTTTGCGAAAATTCTTATCTGTCTTGAAATAGATTTTCCCATCGTAAAACAGACAGCTTACATTACGCACCATGACGTAATCATTTACGCTGGAGCCAAGTGCCATAATCTTGGAATCCCCCAGCTTTTGAAACAATAAAGCTACTCCTTCTTCAAATGTCATTTTCATTTCCTCCTAACTGACCATTTGCGAACCGGTGAATCATAGGACTTATTTTTTTATATACGGCGAAAGTAATCAGGCAGTTGATTCCGTATTTTATCAGATTAAACGGTACAATTCCCAGAATAACCATGGTGGTGACTGAATTCATCATCGGATTGACCTTGGAACAGGATAAAATAATCTGATCCATATTCATGTTATACAGGGCAACATAAAATGGAATTATCAAATACAGATTGGTCAATACGGCAGTAAATGTACTGACCAGTGTTCCTGCCGTCATTCCCAGAAGTGCCTCCTTCCGTGTCTTTCTGTGACGATAAAGCAGGGCGGCAGGCAGAATCAGCGCAACGCCAAGCAAAAAGCTCTGTAATTCCCCGGTAAACATGGAATTGGAGCCGGAAATCACCATCTGAACCATGACACGGATAAAGACAATCAAAACACCTGCCACCGGTCCCAGGGCAAAGGCTCCGATCAGCTCCGGTATGGCAGCCAGATCAAAGCTTAAAAACGGTGGCATAAACGGAATAGGAAAGCGAAACATCATCAGTATCGCTCCCAGTGCGCCCAGCATACCAATCAGGGCAAGCCGCTTTGCACTCATGTTGTTTTTCAAATCACATCTCCTCCATTTCAAAAAAACACCTGACTACGAAAAAACTCGTCTTCAGGTGTACGTTTACAGAAAATGTCTTTTCTCATCCGGACTTTACCGTCGGTGCCAGAATTTCGCTGGCTCAGCCGCTCATTACGCGGGTCATGGACTATCACCATCGGTAGGGAATTTCACCCTGCCACAAAGACTTGTTATTCAATTTTGAATGCAGGTCATGCGTCAACACAATCTGTATCTTTATTATAGCGCATAGATATACTCATGTAAATAGAAAGTATGAAGCCATCAATATTATCTGTTTGCAGTTTCCGTTTCTCTGCTGTTAAATATCCATACAAAAATGAATGATTTCCTGTAGCGATGTCTTATTCTGCAGCATGCCATATACCTCCTTTAGCTGCTCCATCACATGCAGCGGCTCATACAGGTGCAGCAGGGCAGACAGATCAGCATTTTCCTTTTCCACAGCATAGTGCATTGCCGCAGCTGCTGTAAGAATGATACAGCCTGTTTTCTGTTGATATTTCACAGCCAGACGCAGCGGCTCATACAGGCGCTCCTCCTGCTTCAGCTTCCGTTCAGCCTGTCGTGCATTACGATAAACGGTATCATAAATTTCTTTGTTGCGAAACTTGTTCACTGCCCGCATTGTAAAGGCAAGCTGATCTTCCGCTTTAACGTGATATTCCCTGGCGATACAGTCACTGATAACAGGAACAGCAAGCTCTGTCAGTCTTTTGATTTGCGGATCATGTGCCGCTTCTCCATACACCTCATAGCCCAGATAAGCACCCAGATAGGAAACGATTGCACTCATGAAATTATACGTATAAATTTTCCTTTGAATCAAAGATGGAAAATCTGCCTCCAGCGGCATTCCCTGTATATGAATGTCCATTCCCTCCACGCTGCCATCTATTGGCAGCTCGGCTACATCCTCACTGATCAAGAGCAGGCCTTCGGCATCCGGCTGTAAGGTCGTACAGAAAATCACTCCCTCCGCAATACTGGCAGGTATTTTTGCATCCAGAAGCGGCTGTTTTACATGTACACCGTTTTCACAGCAGACAATACGCAGAGGTTTTTTTACCGCCTGCTGTGCTGCCTTGTACAAGAAAGGTACAAGCTCTTTGATATTCCCTGCAAATACACTCGTAGTGATAAGATCAGCATTGGCAAGAATATTCACGATTTCATCCTCCGCGGTGGTATATGCGTCATAGCCGCTGACTTCAACCGGCGGCTTTGCATCACCGAAGTATTGGACAGTATAGCTGCCTTCGTTTTTCAGCTTGTCAATGAGCTGCTCATTTTTGTCGATGAATGTAATGTGATAGGCATTCGCCTGCATAATAGGAGCGATAAAGCCACGTCCGGTCTGCCCTGCTCCGATAATTACTGCCTCTTTCATTTGTCTCCTCCATTCTATGCACACTATGTGTGATCATAACGCAAAGCTTACTAATTTTGAATTTCTGTTTACACCATTTCACTTTTAATCAGGCATACTCTGAATGCCTTGCATAATACAGTTGGTGTGACAGGTGCTTATGGTAAAACAATGCATACCGTCTCTATGCCTGATAAAGGCATTACGCTCATCCCCTGTGTTCTTTTTACAAGTATGCTTTCTTTCTACGCTGCAGGTGATGAATACGACCTGTTATCCCTATATGCCCTTATATTTCCCTATGGAAAGCGGCCTGCCATGCAGACCGCCTCTTTTTATCCCTTGCTTTTACCTCCTGAAATCGGAATCGTTACGCCTGTGATATAGCTTGCATGATCAGATACCAGATAACAGATCAAATCAGCGACCTCATACAGATGCCCCGGTCTTCCTAAAGGAATGGAGGATTTGTAATTCTTGAAAAACTCCTCCGGCTTCGTATTCACATCCCAGCCACGGCCATATGCCTGTGCTCTGTATTTCTCATCGTTATTGGCAGGGGTGCGATCCAGAATATCCGGTGCCACACCAACTACACGGATATTATAAGGCCCCAGCTCCTTTGCCCAGGATATTGTAAAGGCATGAATGGCAGCCTTTGTCGCTGCATAACAGCTATGCCCTCTTGAACCCATTAAGCCTGCACAGGAGGAGAGGTTGATAATTACGCCCTCTTTTTTTCCATACAACACACGCGTAACAGCCTGCGAAACAAGGAAGGTCCCCTTCTGATTCACACCGACCATAAAATCAAAATCCTCTTCACTTAATTCATACTGCGGTTCACTTCCATAATAATCCACCAGAATTCGCGGTCTGGTTACTCCGGCATCATTCACCAAAGCATCCACGGTTCCAAACTTCTGTACGACAGCATCCACGGCTGCCTCCACTTCTTTTTTATTCCGGATATCCAGCTTTATATACAGCTTTCGCTCATCTTCAACAAAATCCTTCGGCTCTGCCATATCAAATATTGCGACTCGTGCATTGCAATCCAGCAGATCCTTCACCATAGCTTCACCAATTCCCATGGCACCGCCTGTTACGATTACAACCTTATCATGTAAATCAATCCATTGTTTATTATCCATAGTATAACCTCCTTATACGATACCGAAGAATGAAAGCACAACTGACAGTACCAGGATGGATACCAGAATGCGAACATATTTCGGGCCGCTCTTTTTAATATAGAAATAGATACCGAATACTACCAGTAAAGGAAGTACATTCGGGAAAATCTTATTCAGCACATCCTGCAGCAGCTGCTTTTCTCCTACTGCATTAGCCCAGGAGATCGGCGTGGAAAGCTTAACATACGTAGAGGATAACGCTCCCATCATAAACAGACCAAGCACGCTGGCTGTTTTGATAAACTGATTCAGCTTGCCGGATTTCAGAATGGAAACTACTGATTTTCTACCCAGTGTATAGCCCTTTGTGACCAGCGTATATGCAAGAAATGTTATAGCAACACCCCATATGAGCAACGGGCCAATGCCTGCCTGCCAGTTTCCCTCAGCAGCCAGCGGTATGAACATGGATAGCAGCAACGGACGCAGCATACCGTGATTGATGGTATCACCGATTCCTGCCAACGGCCCCATCAGACCAACCTTCAGGTTACTGATCATATCTGCGGATGCTTCCAGCTCCTCACTTCCTGCCCCTTCTTTCAGCATAATCGCACGTTCTTCCTCGAGCGCACAGGTCATACCGAAGATTACAGAGCCCCAGGTTGCCTCAGAATTATAAAACATCAGATGCCGTTTTAATGCACGGATATATTCCTCCTCATCGTCCTTGTACAGCTTGGCAAGGATAGCATTCATACCATAGGAGAATGCCGGTGCGGTTAAACGCTCAAAGCCGGAATTTACCTCAGCTGTAAGATAATATTTTGCCCAGCCTCTGATTACCTCATTTTTTTTCAGATTTAATTCACTCATATCAGAAATCTCCTTCGTCATCATCAACGACAACAGGTGCAGCCGTACCAGAGGTAAACTGCGATTGCAGAATAGCGATACAGATTGCGATGACTGCAATACCGATAGTGTTCATACCTGTGTAGGCATACATTGCAAAGCCCAGTATAAAGTATGGAATGAGCTCTTTTTTTCCAATTACCATAATTGTTACTGCAAAGCCAAGAGCCGGCAGCAGTCCGCCTGCCACACTTAACCCATTCATCGCCCAGGCAGGAATCGCATTTAAAAATGCAGATACCGCATCGGTACCAAACAACAGCGCCAGGGTTGTCGGCAGTACACGCAGCGGTATAGAGCAGAAGAACGGATACCAGAATTCAGCTCGTCCCATTCCCTTCATATCTCCCTTTTCCGCAGCCTTATCGGCAAGATGTACGAAATAGGAATGATAGGTACGTTTCAGATTATCCAGTAAAACACCAAGCAGTCCAACCGGTACTGCAATGGTTACAGCGATATCCGGTGCCAATCCGGCAGCCAGTGCAACCGGAATGGTAATACAGGAGGCCAGTGCCTCATCTGCGGGAAGCGTCCCTCCAGGTGCAATCGCACCAAGGTAAATCATCTGTAAAGATGCGCCAATTTTCATCGCATCTGACAGATTTCCCATAATAATACCGATAGGAACCGCCAGAACCAGTGGCTGACGGACAAGATGCAGGGTACCATACCAGAGTTTATTGGTTGCCAGCCAGTAAAGTACACCAAATACAAGGGCTAATCCTATGTTCATAAGTTTCTCCTTTTCTTTTTATTTAAAATTTTGGGAACGCTTTGTCTTCGTTCCTTTTGTTATACACACCCTCAAGTATGACCTCTCACGAAAACAGATGTTTGAAAGCATATGCAAAGCAGCTTTCTTTCCCTCTGAATATTCTATCTGCCTTCGCTTACTGTCCTGTTATTTCCCTCGAACCTCTTTTAATGCTTCCTCCAGCGTGAAAGCCGGATCCTTTGGCGTTACCTGCAGGGTTATATCGACACCCTTTTCCTGCATAGCCTCCAGCATCTCCGCTTCCTGCAAGCTCAGTGATAATTCATTGGAAATCATAACCTTATTCGTACCATTTCCAAGACCGCCAATCTGCAGGGCCTTCATCGGAAAGCCAAGATCAAATGCTTTCTTTGCGTTTTCTACGGATTTAAACAGAATCAACAGCTTTTTATCCTTGAATACATCCTTCTTAAAGGCTGCCACCGCTTTTTCTATCGGTCGTATTGCGACCTTTACTCCCGGAGGCGCTGCCATCAGAAAGACCTGAGCCAAAAATTTATCAGCCGCAAGCTTATCATCCACTATCAGAATAGAGTCTGCGGATACCTGCTTGATCCAGTTCGTTACCACCTGTCCGTGCATCAATCGAAAATCAATGCGAATCAACTTAATTTCTGACATGCTCTTCTCCCTCCATTTCCTCAAATGCAATCTGATCGGGCTGTATAATGGATGCTCTGGCCGCCGCTAAACCGGCCTCCATCAGCTCCTGAACACTACAGGCTTCATTGCTGCGTTTCAGAATCAGCTCTATCAGCATTGGCAGATTAACTCCGCAAATGACATGAAGTGAAAATTCCCGCTGCAGCATCATTCCTACGTTTGATGGCGTACCGCCATATAAATCAGCCAGTACGAGAATTTCCCCCTTCAATGTGGCCATATAGGCCCTCACTTCCTCATAATATTCCTCAATCGACATTCCGGACAGCAGCGACACTGCACGGATATGCTCTGTTTTCCCTGCAATCAATTCTGCGCTTTTAATCAGCTCCTCTCCAAATCTTCCATGATTCAGAATCACATACGTTATCGGCTCTATCACAACTTCACTTCCTTTACAGATGTCCAACGGCCTTTGAACTACACTCATACTTTACCATCGCAGCAAGCCTTTATTTTCTCTTTTATTGCACCAGCAATCGTGCAGATCGGCAGGAGTTTCACTTTTTCCATTCTGCACCAACACTCGTGCAATATATTTAAAATATTTTTGAAATGGTTTGGGTTATACTAGAAAATGAAGCATAGGGGGTATGGATTGCAGGTGATAAAATGCTGACAAAGAGACAATATTCCATATTATCTTTTTATGTGGACAACAGGGGAACATATGTTTCTTCCAATGAGCTGGCCGAGATGTTTGATATCAGCGTGCGGACAGTAAAAAACGAACTGAAATTCGTTCGTGAATTTTGTGATGCCTATACCTCATTCACATTGGAAACACTTGCGGGTAAGGGTACCAGATTATGTGTAACAGACGAAAAGAGCTTTGATAAGGAAATGGAGCTGCTTCGCAAAAAGACGCTGAATTTATCCTGTAACACCAAGAACCGCGTGCATTCTGTTATGAAAATGCTGATGGATGCCAGCGGATATATAACGAAATATACACTGACGGAAACCTTTTATATCAGTGAATCCACGCTGTATCACGCATTGAATGAAATCAAGAAAATACTACAGCAGTACGATCTGCGGCTCGTTCATAAAACCAATCTCGGCTACAAGATCGAAGGCCGGGAAATCGACAAGCGGATGTGTATTGCCAAGAATGAAATCAATGATGATTCTACTGATCATTTTGCCTTAACCGATGATGTATCCGATATATATAATGTCGTGGCAGATGTATTCTTCAAATATCATTATCAGATCAATGAACAGACCATTCAAAATATTACTGCACATATCGCATTGACTCTGCGCAGGGTAAAAAAAGGGCATCTGATTGAGCAATGTATGGAACAGGATATGCCTGACTCTACAGAGTATCAGATATCAACGGAAATACTGACACGCTTTCTTACCCGCTACAGAATTAAAAGGCAGTATATGCTCAATGAAATCAATCTGTTGACACAGACTATTCTGGGAAAGCTCGATTATTCCAGGAATGACCGCCTGCAGAAGGAGGTAAACGACTTTATCAATGATTCCTTTCTTTATATTCGTAATAAGTTCTGCGTCAACTTTGAGCCTGCAGAAAGTCTGAAGCTGTTTCTGGCACTGCATCTGGTTCCTTTAATCTACCGTATCAAATCCGGTACGCAATTAAACAATATGATGGCTCCGGAGATCAAGCAGTCCTTTCCACTGGCATATGATATAGCTCTGTATTTTACGCTGCTGATGAAGGAACGGTTTCATTTGAGTGTTTCAGCCGATGAGGTTTCCTATCTGTCACTCTATTTCAATTACGGATTGGAAAATATTCATCTGGGTAATTCCGCAAAAAAAATTCTGATTATCACTTCTCTGCGCAAATCAGAGACTGTGCTTCTGCGGCACAAAATACTGACGTGGTTTCCAAACCAGATCGCGGAAATTTCCTTTATCGGCCCGAATAGTGAGGATTTTGATACAGAGGAGTATGATGCTATTTTCTCAACGGATCGAAACAGTGAACGCTATAAGGGTGGAATCACACTGATCAGCATCTTTCCGGATGAAAAGGATTTTGAGAAAATCAATCTGGCAATCAATGGATATACGGATACCGCTTCTATTCTGGAAAAGTTCAGTGCAGATTGTTATTTTTATGGGGATGTTAAGGATAAGGATGAAATATTGGATATCATCTGTCGTAATGCGATTGAGAAGTACAAGCTTGACGATGATTTTCTGGATGTGATTAAGGCAAGAGAACAGATCACAAGCTCTTATTTTGGCAATGGTATTGCAGTTCCGCATCCGCTGACACCGTTTTCGGATGAGACCTTCGTTTCACTGGGGGTATTGAAAAAACCGATTGCCTGGGATAAAAACCATACGGTACGTGTCGTCATGCTGGTTTCCATAGAAAAGAACAATCCGAAAGCGTTCCAATTCTGGTATTATATGAGTACCTTTGTGCGCAATGAGGAGCTGCTGCAGAAGTTTTTCAAGAAGCCGAGCTTTCAGCATTTTACAGAAATATTAAAAACCTCTTTGGAGAAGGATTTCGATTGAACACCTCATATTGAAATCCTTTTTTCATACCGTTTAGAAGCTAAAACCACGATGAGGCTTATGATTTTTAGAAGATCACAAGGCTACTTGTTCCTGCACTCTTTCAGTACCCAAGATTCAAAACGGTTGTATTTCTTTGTATTGAAATAATTATAATTGCTGTCTCAAATGCTTACAGGAGTGCTTTTTCTTAATCTCTCAGGGCATTCTGAGTTTCATTAGGTTGTTTTCCCTGAAAGAAAATACAGTCAGGAGGGATAATTGCTGTCCCATTGATCATGTAACATATTTACAAGGGCGATGAGCAGGCTGCCTGCACGCATTCTCTACATCACCTCGAACGCATTGCATCCTTGCTCGTATTCCTATTGAATTCCTTCATTTTCCTACAAAAGAAAAAGCATCTGCGTATCATGCAAATGCTGTGTTATTTATAATCTGCTTCCAGCTGTGCCTGCTGCTCCTTACGTTTTAGATCACGATAGAAAAATACCATCAAGCAGGGCCCCATAAGTGACCAGGCAATCGGCTCTGCAAGACAGACTCCGGTATAGCCGGTAAAAGGAATCAGCGCAAATGTTGCGGCGATTTTCACTGCCATCTCAATGCAGCTGGAAATGATAGGTCCTTTTCCATTCCCCAGTCCCTGCAGAGCATTGCGATAGATAAACAAAACGGCAAGGATGAAATAGAATACGCTGCTAATTCTTGTATAGTATGCCGCCAGGGCAATGACCTCCGTTTGTTTTGCGTTGACTAGGAAGCCGATGAAAAAATCTATACAGGTAAAGGACAGCAATATGACAATGCCTACCCACAGGAAGCTGATCCACACACTGGATTTCATTCCTGTACGGATTCTGGAAAACCGCTGAGCTCCAAGATTTTGTGAAACAAATGTCGTGTCCGCAATCGCAATACTGATCAACGGCTGCATGAACATTTCCACAACCTTACGTGCTGCGGTATGAGCGGCAATCGTAACCTCACCAAGACTGTTTACAGCACTTTGTAAGATTACAGAGCCAAGGGATACGATGGAATTCATCAGTCCCATGGAAATGCCCATAGAAAGCTGCTTGCGTAGAATTTCACGTTCCACATGAAAGTCCTCTTTCTTAACGATAAACATCGGATACTTCTTTCTCATGTAAAGGAAGCAGAGAATCACGCTTACCAGCTGGGCAATCACAGTCGCATACGCTGCCCCTGCGACACCCAAGTGAATGATTGCGATGAAAAAATAATCCAGAGCTACGTTTAGAATAGATGCGATTATCAGAAAATACAGCGGTGTTCGGCTGTCCCCTATGGAGCGCATCATACTCGCCATCATATTGTAGGCCATCGTCACAAACAGACCGATGATAATAATAGTCAGATAAGAGTCTGCCATTGACAGGATCGAGGCCGGTGTCTGTAACAAATAAAGAAGCGGCTTTTTCAAGATAATTGCGGTTACAAATATTACTACAACACTAATCATACATAGCTTGATACAGCCAGCCGTCGCCTTCTTCATACCATCCTCGTCTCTTGCCCCGTAATATTGTGCAATCATGATGGATACCCCCATGGAAACACCGGTACAAAGACCAATCACCAGATTGGACAGTGAAGCACTGGCGCCAATAGCTGCCAGTGAATTTACTCCGAGAATCTGTCCTACCATCATGGTATCCGCCATCGTATAAAACTGCTGAAAGACGTTGCCGAGTAAAACAGGAATTGCGAATGCCATGATCAGCTTCGTGACATTGCCCTGTGTCATATTTTTCATAAATACCTCATTTCTCCACTTCACAAAAGCGCAAATTTCAATGAAAGTTAATTCAAATCATCTGTTTTAAATTTTGATTTTCTTTCACACGTATCATCTACAAGGCTTTATTCTATCATATTTTTCGCCTTTGGAATATATGAAATTCAAAAACTTACAGGCAGCACGATGCACTGCTTTCATTCACAGCCCTTACCATCAGGATATATGAAAAAGATATAGCTATTTGAAGTAAAGTGAATAGCTACATCCCTTATTTTCTCTCTGTTTTTGCTTGAAAATCAAAGCTGCGCTGACTTATTTCTGGTTCTACTTAACACGATCAACATTTCGGTATCGTTCGCAGCAGGATTTCTATAATCTTCGGCATGGATTCCCTGGACAGATATTTTTGAAACTGCACATAGTCCTGTGTATTAAGAAAACACGCATTTGAAGAACGCAGCCGGTATACGATATCCCCTGACGGGTTTGGACCAAGCGCTATTTCCCCATAGGAAAGCGCACCGATGGACAGCTTAAAGCCTATCGCAACCGCACCTATACTATACGCTCCAATGGATATCGCCCCGATACTGATGTATCCAATAGCCAGGCAGCCAATCGCAAAATAGGATATTGCCAGTGGCCCTGTTCCAAAGAATAGTCCCAAGGTAAGAAGACCCAAGCTAAACAGTCCTGCACTCAGCAGACCGATCGAGATGACACCGATGGAGACATTTCCGATGGCAATGATTCCCTTCGCAACACGCCAGTACCCATCCTTTGTACGCCCTCTGCCAATATTGATATCTACAAGAGGAATACCAAACAGCGTAGCACTGGAGCGGTATTGCTTTTCAAAACGGTAGCGGTTATGAACATATATAACCTCCTTTTCCTTTATGATTTCTTTTTCTAAAGGAATTTTATTTCCAAGCAGCTCATCCACACTCACCTGCAGACTTCTCGACAGGGTTTTCAGATTCTCCATATCGGGATTGGCAGTGCCATTTTCCCACTTCGATATTGCCTGACGGGATACATCACATAAAGCAGCGAGCTCCTCCTGTGACATTCCCTTTTCTTTTCTGATCCGGTATAAATTATCCTTGAATTCCATTCAGCTCCCTCATTTCCTGATGACTGTATTTTATCAGTTCTCCTCCATATTTACCATACTTTACAGCTTCCAAATCCGCAACCAGCAGTAGCAAACGCCTTATTTCAGGCTGTTTTATGCAAGAAAAAGCAAAATCATCACGAAACAGAAAAAAAGATTTCGGTCATTTGAAATCTTTTTAACGGTATAATGGCAGACTTCCACAGAGCCTGTTTATTTTTTTCTTATCCCCGTACAAGCCGATACCAAGATAATGAAATTCTTCTTCCGGCAGCTGTTCTGCCTTTTTGATCCAATCCTCATACACATTGCAGGTCTGTGCTGCATCGCTGAAATCCACGATGGTAAGATCTTCATACTCCTTGTCAAACAGCTGACGGCGCAGCTCCTGAAGCCTTTCAGTATTGAGCTTTAGAATTGGCAGCGGTATCTGCAGAATGCCCATATGCGTATGTCCATCTGCATCCTTCACATCACAGCCGATTGCATCCTGTACCCTGCTGCCCAGGGTCATACCGAGCAGTGCCGCCGTATTCGCTGCAATCCCGGGTGCCAGTGCTTCATCCATCACCATGACACATTTTCTGTTCTTCTCCATGTACTTCCTCCTTTTCATTCTGCGACATGAGCAGTCCTGAAAGGATCATTACAATCCCTGCTATACCGATTACCGTAACTGTTTCCTTCAAAATCCAGACTGATGCCAGTGTTGTGACAACAGGAACAGCATAAATATATACGCTGGTCTGTACCGTTCCCAGTATGCGGACAGCACTGTTCCATGACACGAAGCACAACGCGCTGGCACCCAGACCAAGGAACAGGATATTCGCAATATTTACCATGGTCAGCTGTTCCACAGCCGGCAGCTTCATACCGCTGAATAAGATAACCGGAAGCATACACAGCAGTCCGTAAAAGAAAATTCTGCGCGTCATCGGTATGGTGGTATAGCCAAAGCTGCTGATTTTCTTTGTGATCGTTGAGTACAAGGCCCAGACTGCCGCAGCCCCAAGAGCCAGAAGATCACCCTTTGGATTCAGCTGCAGCCGCTGACTGCCCTCCAGGGAAATACAGAGGATTCCCGTCATCGCAATCAGAAATCCAACAAAAAACCGTACTCCCGGACGTCTCTGCTTTAAGAGCCAGATGCCAAAAAACATGGTAAAGAACGGAGAAACAGCAACAATGATACCTACATTGCTTGCCTGTGTATAGGTTAGCGCGATGTTTTCCATTAGAAAATACAGGGTGACCCCGCATAATCCCGCCGCAAGAAAATACAGCTCTTCCTTTTTCCTTCTGATTTTTGTCAGTCTCGGACAGACTGCCCACAAAGCCAGATAACCAATCATAAAGCGGGTAAACAGTATCTGTAATGGTGTAATATCACGTAACAGCACCTTGGTTGATATAAAGGTTGTACCCCATATAAGAATTGTCATACAGGCAAGCGCATGACCGCGTATCCTCTCATTCATCCGGCGTACTCCTTTCCAACGTAAAGATGCTCTGATACTGCTTCGGTGTAATACCGATAAAGCTCTTAAAGTAATTTGTAAAATGGCTTTGATCAGAAAAGCCGCAATCCAGTGCCACTTTTCCTATGGCTTCCCCCTGTTCCAGCAGAACCTTCGCCTGTGCAATCCGAATAGATTGCAGATAGCGGTATGGTGAAACACCAACCTCTCTGGTAAACAGACGCAGCAGCTGATATCTGCTCATAGAGCTAATTTCAGACAATGTTTCCAGAGAAACCGTTTCCTCCAAATGCGTATCCAGATATTGCTTCATGTTCTTTGCCGTTTCACTCAGCTCTCTGCTTGCCGCCATCGGTATCATATGCTCTTCAAGCAGCTGCTCAATCAGAAAGTAAAAGGCTTCCTCACGTACCATCAGACTGCTTCCGGAAACAATCACATCATACAGCTCACGAATCGACAATGCCAGCTCTGCCTGCGGAATCAGCGTTTCTTTGAATTGCAGGCGCATACCTTTCCCGGTGATTTCCTCCACTGCCCTGTCCATAACATCCACAGGAACATTGATCGCACGATAATCGAGTACCTCACCGGCTACCGGTGCACAGTTATGTGTTTCCTTGGGGTTAAACAGAATAACGTCTCCCCTTTGTGTATCGTATTCCCGATTCCTGCACCAGAGGTGGCGCTTTCCACCCTCCATAAATCCGATTACATAAAATTCATGGAAATGTACCGGAAATTTCTGAACGATACCACTCAGATTATACGCCTCAATCTGAAGATCCTTATCATAATAAATATGTCGCTGTTCCTGCAAAGCTGCCATTTACATTCCCTCTTTCTGTCGCTGCCTGTATCGTATCATAAAAAAATAAAATACTCTTGTAAGATATTGCATCAGTGCCATGTCCAGTCCACAATATGCTGTGCCCATGCACGGATTCTCAATTTCCATTTACTGCGTATTTTATGTTCCAAAAGCTCATCACGTTTTCGGCAGGCATAGGTATGGGCAGGATTATGATCCGCCGAAACCTTTTCCAAAATAACCGTTCGTTTATGCGATCCGCTCCCGCTGTTATGGACATAGCGAAAGGTTCTCCATAAATCTGGATACTGCTGTATTACCATTCGGTATGCGGCAGGCAGCTGGTCTGTTCTCTTTCTTTGCAGAATTACCGCATAAAGATGCGCCTGTAAAACATCCTGTAATTCCGTATAAATAATGATATCCAGAAGGTGATGAAACTCCTTAAGATATTCCAGTGCCATCATAATCGCTTCCACTTCACCATCATGAACAGTTCCCTTTTCCACCTGCTTTGCTCTTATAATTCGACGCTTTGGCTCATATACCACGATCGCTGCAGTCAGTATGCCATCCTTTTCACTTGCATCACAATATATTTTTACTGCGGTATCCGAAGCAAGCAGCTGTCTGCGCAGCTCATAGTAATGATCCATATCCTTTACATTATGTATCATCCTCAAATCCCCTTTATTTCATATATAAAGTATAGCACAGGATAACGCGCAGAAACCACGCAAGTAACATGCACATAGTAGAGGTTCAGCGTTTCTATTACTACCTTATAACAAAAGGTTTATCAGGAATTCGTCTAGCTTGTTCATTATCTATCTTCTAAAAAAGAAGGAATTGCTTCCTTCTATATATCCAATATTAACCTTCCTGTACTGATGAGCGGCGTTGTAAATAATGTGCCAGTGCTCCCAGCAGATTGGCATCCTGTCGGTATGTGCAGCACTCCAGACGTGGTGTTATCGTTTCAAAATCAAGCTTCTTTCGCAATTTCTCATAGGAGTTCATGATATGTTGCGTAAAATCCTTTCGTGCACTGATACCTCCGCCAAATAAAATCATCTCCGGATCCAGCATATGCTGGATATTAAAAACGCCAAAGGCAAGCTCATCATAAAAGGTCTGAATCACTTCCTTGCATACGGAATTCCCCTGTTGTGCTTCTTCAAAAATACGTGCTCCGTTCCATATTCCGTTATCATATGCTTCCATTTTACGTACCATGCTGGATGTGGACGCACACAGACTGAAATTCTGTACACTGCCGTCTGGCTGTCGGAGGAGCATCATTCCAAACTCTCCACCATAACGGTGTGCTCCGTGACAGATTCTGCGGTTTCTAACAATAGCACCGCCGACACCGGTTCCAATCACAAGAAATGCCATATCCTGAATATCTCTAGCTTTTCCAAAATACAGCTCTGACAGGGCTGCACAATTCGCATCATTTTCTATTTCACAGGGAAGCCGCAATTCCTCCTGCATGATTTGCTTCCATGATACGCCATGCACAAAAGGTACCGCACTGCTTCCATAAATAATCCCACTCTCACAATCCACTGCACCACAGGAGCTGACAGCCACACCGCTTAGCTGTACGCCGGAAGCAATTACAGAATGGTGATAGTCCCTCATATCCGCAAGCAGTGCAGACAAATCTGTTTTCATAGGATAGGAGGCTTTACAGGAAAGCTCTCCTGCTTCATTCGCTAATCCGCATTTAAGCGAGCTTCCTCCGATATCAAAGCAAAGATAGGCTTTCATTCAAAACCACCTCTCTCTGCAAGCTCACGAAACCAATACCCGCTCTTTTTGATGGTGCGCTTTTGTGTTTTCAAATCCAGCGATATGAGTCCATAGCGGTTTTTATATGCATTCAGCCAGCTCCAACAGTCAATACCAGTCCAGACATGATAGCCGATACAGTTACTGCCCTCCTGTATTCCCTTATACAGCCAGGTAAGATGCTCCTTATAAAACGCTATACGGTAATCATCCGCAATTCTGCCATCCTTTATAAAACGTTCCTCATGTTCAACACCCATACCGTTCTCTGTAATCATCCATTCGATGTTATGATATTTTGTACGGATATTGGTCGCAATATCATACATACCCTTTGGATAAATTTCCCAGCCGCGATACGGATTGATTCTCCGATTCGGCATTTCATACAGATCATAGAAGGTTTCCGGTGTTATCATTGCTTCCGGATCAACAGGTGCTTCTTTTGCTTTTACACGGATGGGCTGATAATAATTCACTCCTAAAAAATCAACGGTATTTTCTTTGATAACGGTAAGCTCCTCCTTCGTATATTTCGGAAGCAGCTCATGCTCTCGCAAAAGCTCTACGAGCTCTTTCGGATACACACCAAGCACTGCCGGATCCAGGAAGCATCGGGAGGAAAACAGCTCCGCAATACGGGATGCTTTTTGGTCTTCCTTTGATTCACTGCGTGGATAGTTTGGTGTTAGATTTAAAATAATACCAATTTTTCCATCACAGCATTCATGAAATGCCTGTACTGCTTTCGCACTGGCAAGTGCGGTATGGTACGCTACCTGAACCGCCGCTTTCATATCATGACGGCAGGGATAGTGAAAGCCGTTTAGATACCCACATTCCACATGTACAATCGGCTCATTGAATGTAAACCAGCGCGCCACCTTGTTTCCATACAGTGTAAAGCAGGTACGTGCATAGTGCACATAGGCATCTACTACATGGTCACTCTCCCAGCCGCCCTGCTCCTGCAAAGCCAATGGCATATCGAAATGAAACAGATTGATCATTACCTCAATACCCTCTGCATGAAATGCATCTATCACCTTATGGTAATGAGCGACAGCGATTGGATTTACAACCGTATCTCCGTTTGGAAACATACGGCTCCAGCTGATAGATATTCGACAGGAATTATGTCCCGTTTCTTTCAACAGACGGATATCCGTTCGATAATGCTTATAAAATTCGGATGCATCCTGCGGCCCGATACGGTCATGGAACTTATCCGGCTCTAATTCATACCAGTAGTCCCATATATTTTTTCCTTTCCCATCTATTGACGCCGCACCTTCACTTTGTGTGGCACTTGTGGCACTCCCAAAATAAAACCCTTTTGGAAACTGTATCATATACTACCTCCTTGTAAGGAAGGCCCTCTCCATGGGAGAGAGCCTGTGTTATTTATAAAATAATGTATATCCGAAAACCGGATAGTGATGCTGTTATTCCTTTCGATCCTTTAGAATTTCTTCCGTACTCGCCCAGTTTGTCAGGGCATCGCTGTAGGTACGTACATAATGATAATAGAGCATATCAATCATAATCAGAATCGGTATCTGACCAGAGATCATTCCTGTGGATTCTTCTCCGGAAAGAGAGGATGTGTACAAAACAACATCACTGAGCCTTGTCAGCCGACTATTCTGATTTCCCAGGATACTTACCACGATAATTCCCCGCTCTGTCAGCTCAGCGGCCAGCTCCTCCAGATATGTATTCCCGCGCAATGTGAAAATAAATACCAAATCATGCTTCTGCAATACCCGTGAGCTCATTTTGATTGCATCCTTGTCATGAATGACCTCAATGAATTTTCCCAGTCTTGAAAAGCGAAAACGAAAATCCTCTGCCGCCGTCGCACTCAAACCGAATGCAAAGATATTGATAATGCGATGCTCATATATATAGGTACACACCTGTTCCATTGCCTTCGCGTCAAATTTCTGATCGACCAGATGGAAAATCCGGAAGTACTCACTTTGTAAATCCAGTGATATATTGGAAATCTGCGGGGCATTCTGCATATTCAAATGCTGCTCATACAAATAAATCAGCTCTTTAAAATTGTTCAGACCGATTTTTTTACAGAACCGTGTGATGGAGGAGCTGGAAATTGACAGCTCCCTTGCGAGCTCATGAATCGTGAGCGGCGGTTTCCCGTCAGTGAAATACTGTGCAATCGTCTCTTCCACATAGGTGAAATTCACCTTTGCCAGATTGATTCTCAAAAGGATTTCCTTTTCCATATACTTACCTCCATCGCTACCGGTATTATACTCTATTTCACGATGATTTTATAGGTTCTGATTTCTTCCGGATGCAGACCTTGTACGGTAAGCTCATCCTGTTCCAGCCTTACATCCGCTATTATTTCATGCAGCATATTCACCAGCTGCGCATGTTTTGTATGACAATGCAAATGATCCACAGATACGGTGGTATTCAAACTGTTGTAAACACGCAGTACGGCATGCTTTTCATCCAGCGGATACAGGGAAGAAAATTGCAGAACTGTACTGTCATCCATGTTGAACAGACCCTCCTTCAGTGGCTGTATGGCTTGCGGATATGGATGTGTGACGAAATATTTCTGCGTATTTACAAAGCGGTTCATTTCCTGCAGCTGATAATACAGAGGAGCGTTCGCATAGCACAGCCATGCCTTCTGAAGCTCCATGGCATGATATTCCCTGCGATAGCACAGTGCAAACGCAAAGCTCATGTGCTGGCGCAGCTCCGATTTCGGTGTTGGAATATATTTGAATTCGTTACCGCTGGCAATTCCCGGCCGTCTGTTCAAATCCGGTTTGCCTAACAAAGGTACACTGCGAAACAGTGTCAGTGCGATATCCGTATGCCGCAGGATTTCATATTCCTTAATTCCTTTGCTAAAGCAGGTCAGTATTGGACCATCACCGTTGGATACATGATGCAGAAATGGATAGATAGGAGACGGTTCTTCTCGGTAACCCGCTTCTCTCCAGTCCTCCATATGCTTAGGGTCATGCTTTCGCCGTATAGTCCCAAACGGTGTATCCGCAATACTGGAATCACTGCTGCTAAGACCTCGGCATAACACACGCATACGATGCTCTGCGGCGGTATTGTTCACATGCAGCTCACAGCGTATGAGATCCTTGTGATCCAGCTGAAGCTGCAGCTCATAGGACAGCTCTTGTGTACATTGATCCGATTCCCGCTCCTGTAAAGCCTGTGGAAGCAGCCAGGTTCCCCGCAGTGTGAGAATATCAGCTATATCTCCGCTTTGCAGCTCTGCTTTTGCATTTTGAAAGCGAAGCTCATATATTCGATCCCTTGTCGGCCATGAATAGTCATAGGTATCTCCTTCATCCCCGCCATCCTCCACATACAGGAAATCTTCCAGTATCCTTCCTGTGATCTTATCCTTCAGCTGCAGCATTCCTTTATTCCATGTGATTTTATAATATGCATTTTCAAGAGCAGCCAGTTTCTGAACCTGCTGTTCATGAGAATCACATGCCGTGATATGAAGAATACGCATACTCATCGGTTTCATAGAAAGACGAATCATAATCTCACTTTGATAATAATACAGCTCCTCATCATACGAGGAAGAATCCTTTCGGATACTGCCGCTGTACACCCGTTGCGTTTGCAGACAATCGTATGCGATCTCACAGCCTGCTTCATCCAAAATGCAAAAGCTCTTCTGCTTCGTGGTGATGGACACTTTCCTTACTTCATCGCTTGTATATGGCAGCGTATTGTAGAATACGATATCATTTTCACGGATACCGGAAAGGGATTCACTCAGCTTGCGAACCTGATAATCAAGAAGCATGGAGCTCATCTGTTCACAGTCTTGAAGTCTTTGCAGGATGGCATCGTTGGTGGCATCGCTGTTACAGCCGCAGGCACTGTCATGCGCATGGTTTAACAGCACTTTTTTCCACAGCTTTTTTAAAACCTCCGTTTTCGGTGAGATCCCCATTTGCTGCTGCATGACCATAAATGGCTCCAGCTGATAGATCAGCCTTCGTTCTATCGTATCATTCAGCTGTTTATGATCATAGCGTGAGGAATAGATGGAATGATGAATCTTGGAAACAGAGGCATCAATAAACTCTCCCTCAATATGAGGCAGCCCTTCCTCACTTCGCAATTCATTGAAAAAGCTTTTTAAATCACTTTCAAAATATTGGATATCATGCGTGGAGCGCTCATTATAATACGCAAGCCGTTCCTGCAGATTGAAGTCCACATAACGCTGATCTCCTCCTAAAGGTAGCAGCTGATGGGTTGTGGATGCGCCGTTTAAAATCCGTTTTTCCACCTTGTCCACATCATCGGTGTAAATCAGATTCCCACCATAGAAATATCCATCCCGGATATGATAGCACAGCACTTCACTTCCATCTGCACTGTGCCAGTAAAATTCTCTTTGTTTACATACATCATTGGGAACTCCTCTCCAGAACAGAGCTTCCCGGATATTGAAGCCGTTATACAGCTTGGGCATATCCTTTCCCTGTCCGAAGGAGTCCGGCAGATAACCAATCATCATACAGTTACCCAGTTCTCTTGCATAGCTTATCCCATACCACAGATTCCGCGCAAGACTTTCTCCACTGATAATCAGTTCGTCACTCTGGGTATACCAGGGTCCAATCATCAGCTTTCCTTCTTCTACCAGCTTGCGTATCACAGGCTCCTTCTTTGGCATAAATTCCAGATATTCCTCCAGAATACTCACCTGAGAGTCCAGTAAATAGGTCTTCAGCGTTCCGCTTTCCAGTGCGGAGATCACCTCATCCATGTGATAAACCAGCTGTATGATGGATTCACTTGCGGTAAAATACCATTCATAATCCCAATGTGTATGAGAATACACATGCATTTTCTTCATAATTGCCTCCGCTTACAGCTCCACTGCAGCGATTACCTCATACAAAGCATCTACATCCGTACCGGTTTTCAGTGCTGTTCGAAATTCCTCGCTGATCATTTTGCGTGCCAGCTTGCTCAGAATGCGAAGATGCTGTTCACCGCCATCCTCCGGTATCGTCAGTCCAAGTGCAACCTGAACAGGCTTACCGTCAAGGGCATTCCATTCTATGGCATGTTTAAATTTCACCAAGAAGATACCCGGCTTTATGCAGGTTTCATTCTTACTGTGAGGAATGGCAATGCCATCCTGAAATCCTGTTGTAGCTTCTTCCTCTCTGGCACACATACCTTCATAATATGCAGTTTCATCCTTTACAAAGCCTGCTGTAAATGCTTCATGTGCAATTACACGAAACGCTTCCTTTTGTGTTTTTGCCTCTGTATCGAAATGAATATGATGTTTATCAAATACGCTCTTATCCATACTTACCTCCTGTTATTCCGTTTCTTCTACGACCGGCTTTCGCCAGAAGCCGATAATCAATGCTGTTACAACGATACCCGCCAGTACACAGAGAATCCAGGTAATGAATGGAATCGGCTGTTCAATATATCCTATAAAGGTTCCCAGCGGTGAACCAATACCGCCGTAAAATTTACAGCCTGTTAAAGCAACCAGACCACCGGCAAGCGCACTTCCTACAACACTTGCGGTTATCATCTGCAAAGGATTGGCTGCTGCGAATGGTATTGCCCCCTCTGTAACGCCGACCATTCCCATACCGAATGCACTGGTTGCAGATATTTTCTCAGTCTTGGAGAATTTGTTTTTAAAGATTACAGATGCCAGCCAGATTCCAAGCGGCGCAACGGAGATTGCGGCCTGCGTAGCACTCTGCGGTACAAAGTTAGCCCCCTGTACACCATATTTTGTCATCGTATCAGTAAATACCGCCGTACCAAAAATCAATGCTGTTTTATTTACCGGGCCGCCGAAGTCAAAGCCTACCATGGCTCCGATGATAGCACCGATGATAAACGGAGCAGCCGCATATTGTTCATTCAAGGTTGTGAGTCCGCTGTATAGAGCATCCATTGCGAAAGCGATTGGCTGGCCAATCAGGAACAGGACAACGATCATGATAAACAGTGTTGTCACAAACGGTATAATCATGATACCGGTAAGAGGCTGTACAATTTTTGGCCATGGGATGCGTTTCATTCCCTTTACAAAGTAACCAACAATGAAGGCTACCAGAATAGCAGACAGAAAGCCGCCGCCTGTTTGCGTTCCCAGAAATTCCGGATCATTGGCAATATAGGCACCAATCATCGCCGGAGCAATCGCCGGCTTGTCCGCAATAGATTTTGCCACAAAGCCTGCGAACAGTGGTATCATCAGCTTAAAGCCTGTCTGTCCAACCATGAACAGCTTCTGCATAAAATATCCCATTGCAGTCTTGTTATCAAATCCCCAGTTTACGATTCTTCCTAAATCATCCTTCTGAAAGGCAAAGACGTTGGCGATTGCCAACAGCAGACCTGCCGCGATACACATTGGCACCATGTAAGAGATACCGCTCATAATATGTTTGATGATTGGATTTTCCGTTTTTCCCAAGGTAATGCTTCCTGCCTTGCTTCCTTTTTCTCCATACAGTGTCGCCTCATTTAATGCACGCTCAATCAATGCATTGGCATCCTTGATTGCATCCACGCTTCTAACCTTCAGAACACGTTTACCGGCAAAGCGTGCCAGATCAATGTCAATATCAGCTGCCACAATGACAACATCCGCTTCCCGGATTTCCTGTTCGGTAAGAATATTCTCCGCCCCGATAGACCCCTGTGTTTCTACACGTACACTGTCACCGCGTTTTTTCCCTGCCTGTTCCAGAGATTCCGCTGCCATATACGTATGTGCAATACCTGCCGCGCAGGCTGTAATTGCTACAATATGTTTACTCATAAGTTTTCCTCCTATCAAGTTCTCGTATAGTATATCCCGTACAAATCGCAATGTAAACACTTACAAGTAATTCGGGTTGTTGTATCCTGTTTTCCTTTATTTGTGAAATTAGTTTCACTGAAAACGGTTATATTTTAGCGTTTGTTGTTTAAAATATCATGTTTTTTAATACAAATACTATTTTCATGAAATTTTTTATCAATTATTTCTTTTAAGAAATTTAAAAATAGGTATATGAGTGAAATCCTGTTATATACCGACATCGCGTTTGATCATCCTTCATTTTCAGAAAATGCTCGCATATGATTCCTTCAAGATTTGCTATTCCACACCTTTATCCTTTAGTATACATTGCTGTATGAATTTACGTATGAGTACACCGGTCTGCCCCTGAAAGCAGAAAAAAGTCATGGAACGTTTATCATTATCGCTCTCATGACTTATCTTCTATTCCTTGCTTTCGTCGTAATCGTTTTTGGTCAGCTCTTTTAAAGCTGCGTCGAAATCAATATCCGGCTCTTTGGTGTCCTGTGGTTCTTCCTGCACTTCCTCACTGTCTTCCATAGGAGTGATTCCTGCCTCAAGATTCTTCAGCTTCTGTTCAGCAGCCTTTGCCTTTGCTTCTGCTGCACGGACTTCCTCTTCCGGAGAAACCAGCTTTCCATAATTCATCAGATTGTAAATCTGTTCACTGGTAATTGTTTCTTCCTCAATCAGTGTCTCTGCAATCAACGTCAACAGGTCCTTGTTATCTTCAATAATCTGTTTAGCACGGTCATAGCATTCATTGATGATTTTACGGATTTCCTTATCGATTTCATACGCAATTTCACCCGAGTAATTGCTTCCGCTGCCGTAGTCTCTGCCTAGGAATACATTTCCGGTACCATCATCATACTGAATCGGTCCTAATGAAGACATACCCCAGCTTCGTACCATAGCCTTGGCAATTTTTGTAGCCTTTTGAATATCATTGCTTGCACCGGCAGATACCTCGTCAAACATAACCTCCTCGGCAACACGACCACCCATCAGTCCGGTAATCTGTGCCATGAAGTCTGCTTTCGTCGGCATCATTTTTTCTTCCTTCGGTGTCATCAGATTATAGCCGCCAGCTTCACCACGCGGGATAATCGTAACCTTTTCCACCTTATCAGCGTCATCCAGCTTCAAGCCGATAACTGCATGTCCTGCTTCATGGAAAGCTACAAGACGCTTTTCTCTGTCTGTGTATTTCTTGGATTTCTTAGCAGGCCCCATCATAACACGGTCAATCGCCTCGTCAAGATCCTCCATGGTAATCACTTTTCGTTTGTCACGGACTGCCAGAATAGCACCCTCGTTCAATACGTTTTCCAAATCGGCTCCTGAGAATCCAGGAGTTCGTTTAGCCAGACCCTCCAGATTTGCATTCGGCGCCAGCTTTTTATTTCTTGCATGAACCTTTAAAATCTCATAACGTCCGCGCTTATCCGGCAGATTTACTGTAATCTGACGATCAAATCGACCGCTTCGCAGCAGTGCAGGGTCTAAAACATCGGGACGGTTGGTAGCCGCAATGATAACAATACCCTTGTTTTCGCCCATACCATCCATTTCGACAAGTAATTGGTTCAGGGTCTGTTCACGTTCATCGTTTCCGCCACCCATACCGGCTCCACGCTGTCTTCCGACGGCATCGATTTCATCAATGAACACGATACATGGCGCGGTCTGCTGTGCCTTCTTAAACATGTCACGCACACGGCTTGCACCGGTACCGACAAACATTTCAACGAAATCTGAACCGGAAATAGAGAAGAACGGTACATCCGCTTCCCCGGCAACTGCCTTTGCCAGCAGTGTTTTACCGGTTCCCGGAGGGCCTACCATTAACATACCCTTCGGAATACGAGCACCCATATCCGTGAACCGTTTCGGATCCTTCAGGTAATCAATGATTTCCTTAACCTCTTCCTTTTCCTCATCACAGCCCGCCACATCCTTAAAGCGGACCTTGATATTTCCTTCAATCTTCGCGCGGGATTTACTGAACTCAAATGCCTTGTTGTTTCCTCCCGCGTTCATTTTTGAAAACATAAAGAACGCAACACCTGCAATCAGCAGGAAAGGAAATACGTTCATCAAAAATTTCATTAACAGGCTTTCCCTGTTTGGATCGCTTACCTGTAAATTGGTACTCTTGCTTTTTTTGAATACGTCTGTCAAATAAGAAACATTCTTTTCCGTATTTGGCACACGAACAGTGAAGTTTACATCTTTGCCTTTCTCACTATACGATCCTTTTACATCAATAACCGTCGTTCCCATCGACATCTCCGCTTTGGTAAATGTCATGGAATCCGCCTTTGTCATAAATTCGTTATAGTTAAAGTTTTTTGTATCCCCCGCTGATCCATAAGAAATCAGAAGCAGCATGATACCAAGGACTAAGATATAAGGTAGAAAGCTTATAAACTTTTTATTGTTCATTCAATCGTCCTCCTAACGTTTATTTGTATACTTCAGGCTTTAACACTCCTATATAAGGCAGATTGCGGTAATGCTGGTCATAATCAAGACCAAACCCTATAACAAATTCATTGGGTATTTCAAAACCTACATAATCTGCAGTTATATCAACAACACGACGATCCGGTTTATCTAACAGAGATACGACTTTTACATCGCTTGCCCCCTTGTTTTTCAACAGGCGTGTCACTTCCTTCAGCGTGCGTCCTGTATCAACGATATCCTCCACAAGCAGAATCGGTACACCCTTTACAGAACAATCCAGATCCTTCACAATTTTAATATCTCCAATAGACTCTGTTCCTTCATAGCTTGATACATCCATGAAGTCAAACTGAATGTCCAAATCTATATGCTTAATCAGCTCCGCAAGAAAAGGGACACTGCCCTTCAACAGAGCCACCAGCAGTGGTGTCGTCCCTGTTTTTCGGTAATCGTCACTAATCTGCTTACCTAATTCTATACTTCTTTTTACGATGTCTTCCTCGGACACCAGTACTTTCTCAACTACGTCGTGCATGCAAAATCCTCCTAATACAGCTATTTACTATTTTAACACAAATAGCGTCGGATTGTTAGAAAAATGTGCAATATCACAGCCAATTTTAGGCACCAAAATCACATTTCCCGCAGCATTCACAACAACCGGCCATAATTTGCGTTCCTTTTTGGGAATTTTGCGGTCGATGAACCAGCGATTCAGCTTTTTTACGCCAAATCGAAGCTGTATAGCATCCTGCGGCTGTGCATTTCGTATAGTAATCGGCCAGTCTTCCTCCTGTAAGGTTACCGCATCCACACGCATACCCTGAGATGCTGTTTCAAAGTACGGTGTTTTTTCAAATACAGGCTTTTCGTATTGATAGGAATAGCTGACCTCCACACATGTATCAATAACCAGCTTTCCATATTCGCTGTATATATCATACCCGCTGCCGATATCCCGTGTCCAATAGTTTGCATTGTTCATAATCAGTTCCCGCAGCACCTGTATCTCATGTAGAGACAGATAACAGTTACAGGTGTCATGAATCCAGGTAATCAATACCTGTTCCAGAAAATAGCTGTCCAGCATGCGTAAGCTTCTTAAAGTACCGTCCCACGCATCCAGAAAAGCACGGCAGTCCTTTCGCAGCTGCTGCATGCAGATGTTTTCCCGGGAAATGGTTTCCATCAGCGTTTCTTTTTCCTTTTCCGACATACGCTCTACTATTTCATGCCGAATTCTGTTTCTCGCATAATGATCACTGAGATTACTTTCATCAATCCCAAAGGGTACGGCATTCTCTCTACAGTATGCTTCCAGTTCACGTTTGCTATACGCCATAAGCGGACGTATGATCCTACAGCCCATGATAAAAGCTTCTTCCTGTATGCCGAGATATTCCTTCATACTGCCGCGCTCCTTCGCCATTAGATAGGTTTCCAGATGGTCATCCAGATGGTGCGCCAATAAAACAGCAGATGCATCGTATTGCTTCAGCAGCTCCTGATACATACGGTAGCGTTCTTCTCTGGCAAATGCCTGAAAGTTTCCAACACAGGGCTTTGTCTGCAGCCTGGCTTCAAAAGGAATATGAAAATGTGCACAGTAGCTGCGCACCAGTTCCATATCCCGATTCGCTGTATCACGCTTCTGATAATTCATATGCGCGACAACCAGCCGCAATCCTTCTTTTCTGCACATATCCAGCAGTGCCATAGAGTCCGGGCCTCCACTGACACCGATGATATAGGTTCCTTTTTCCAGTTTCTTCATATGTTTCATGCGGCTATTATACGGTATATCTGATAATTAGGCAACATGGAATATAAACAGGAAGGGTATATTTCATAAGAAACAATAGTATTTATAAATATTACACAAAATCTAAACTATTGAGTATGTGCATAATTGTGATATGAAAAGCAGTGAAATATAATTATTTTCTCATAATATTTAGGATTTCTATATAAAAATATTTCTTAAATCCGGTAATAAATAAGAGAATCCAAATCTATTGTTTATAACAACAGTTTTTGAATTCTCTTTTTCTTATATTGCGATTAGTTTTTTTAAATTGTCTATTCCAATTGGCAGAGCTTTCATATAATCAGCTCCTGTTCTAGTGTATTATAACATATCGTCTACAAAATCCATAATTCTAGTGTTCGCTTAACCTATGACTATTCATATACACCTGACTTCATTTTAAAGCATCATTACCCCTATTTCTTCATTCTGGAAACCAATACCAACAAAGCGTAAACAAATGTATATCTTTTCAAATTTATAAAATTGCTATTTAAAAAAACTAGGAAAGGATAAAAGTAAGGTATGTAACGTATCGGCTAGGAAAAATAAAAGAAGACTTATTACAGAAAATAAAATGCACCGGCTATCAATAAGTCTTCTCTTTATATGTACATACGTTTACACCAGCAGATTAAAATGAATTCGTTATATCTATCCTTTGCAGAAAAGCATCAATCACCCCTTACATCTTCTATCCGGATTGTATACGTATCCTTTTCCTGTATAAGCGCGATAGTAATGAATTTCAGATAATGGAATGCAATATCGCCGGCATTATGATCATAATTCACAGAGGTTTGAAGAATCAGCTGATTTTTATCATTTACTGACAGCTTACTGTCGATATTGGCGATTCCTACATGATTCAAATCATTTGCAATAACAGTATCATTCTTCATGATAGAGGTAAAGACGGATAGCCCCTGATCCGATACCAGTAGTCCCTGCTCATTTATAACACTGCTGCACTTGTATAAAACACTGTATTCTTCTGTAATTGGTTGTTTGAGTGTAAAAATCAGCTCTTTATTTTTGTAGAGTGCCTCTGTTTTTGATTCTACTAAAACTATTTGATCATTTATCTCAGCTTCATATTTTTCTACCGTCTTATGCATACATCCGCTTATACAGCACAATGACAACATACAAACAAGAAGTATTCTCTTTTGTTTTTTATTTTTGATTATCATCATTGCTCCGTTGTGCTTTCGAAAAATTATCTTCCCCAATACGTCCAGTCTCATATGTATACTACAGCCTGCAAAATTACGTATGTCTGTTGTCTTTACACATGATCTTTTCCATAAGCTTTTCATGATAGCATCCTTTCGATTTATATGAAATTGTATGATACTGTCAAACCTTCTATTATAAGCTGTTTATCATAACCATTTCAATCCACTCCCTTGCCTTATCTACTTACATACTATCATAAAAATTGCATAATGAAAGACATAGAAAACAATATTTTATATAATTATTTTATTTTCCTATCATACCTCATCCACCCTAGCCAGTACAATCGTGGAATCATCCTTCCTTCTTGTCTTTTTCAGAAGCTCAGTAAAGCTTTCCACATCCTCCTTTACACCTGCCTGTGTCCTTTGATTGAGCCACTTGTAAATCTCATTCATATAAATGCCATCGGAAATCATCAGATATTCATCCCCGGCCTTTAAATCCACCTGGAAACAATCCGGCTGCATCTGACTGATAATTCCTACAGGAAGCGCACTTCCGTTAATTTCATATATCTGGTCATCTCTTAACAGAAAGGTAGGACAGGCTGCGGATTTTGATATGTAAGCAACACCCTGAGACCGGTTAAAGCAGATCACATCAAGTGTCGCATAGGTGTCACTTTGAATCAGCTTATTGATACATTTAATTGCACTGTCCTGTGGAATTCCACTTACCATCATGCGCTGAAAGATATTCGTAATCAGCCGTGAGCTCTGCGCAGCCCGATCTCCATTTCCCATCCCATCGGAAATCATACACACCAGACTCTGACGAAATTTAAAGATGGAAAACGTATCTCCACTGGATGTATAGGAATTTTTTACGCTGTCAGCATAGGCATCGATGACAAAGGGGATATCATCACATACCGTTATAGAATGATAGCCGCGCATGAATTTCCGGTTGCGGATATCGGCAAGCTGTAAATTGCGATGCAATAGCACCTCCAGCAGAGGGAGCAGTGTTGTGCGGATTTCTCCCCGTTTGATATTGGCTATTTCCACACAAACCTGGATACACCCTTCCTTTGGTTCCTCAATGCTCAGCTCACGCACATCATACTGATAGCCTTCCAGTGCCTTCGCAACCCGTACGGTATCCTTTTCATACCCGTCGATCTTCCGTATGGCGTCCGCATTATACTGCAGGGCATTGGACATATTGGCAAGCAGTTCCGCCTGTACATCACTGATCTGTGCATAATACTCTGCCAGTGATTGAAAAATATTGGCATAGTTTTGCATTTGTCGTTTTAGCATACTTGTCTGAGACAGACGGTATTCCTGCTCATTTAACAATTCATTACTCATATGTATAGAGCCGTTCTCCGTTCGCACAAGCAAAACACCGCTCATACACAATAGCAGATAAATCAAATCCTCCATGTTATCCGGATACAGAAAGCATGCCCCCAGCAACAGCAGCATGGCGCTTTTTCGGTCTTTTTTTAAGATACTCAGCAGCACAGTAAGCACCAAGGCAGGAAGTATACGGATATCCTGAAGAAAGTAAACCATCAATGCCAATGTGACGGTTATCCATGCATTGCAGGCTAATGCAATCAACAACATGGTTATCATTGCGACTTCCTGTGCATATACTGGAATCAGTTCAACAAGGAACAGTCCAATCGTAAACAGCAAAATCCCCCGCATACATGCATTGTGCAGCATGCCCTTTTGTATCCATGTATAATCCGCAAACAGCTCCTGCATCAGTACAAAGCTGAGAACCGGAAGAATCAGTGCAGTATTATGCAGACCGTACTGCTGAATACTGAACGCCGCACTTAAAACTGTCGTCAGATATGGCATCCACTGATATAAATTCTGATTCATAACCTTGACCATATGTATGATAACAAAGTAACAGGCAAAGCCAAGGGCATAGCTGTATGCCGGAAGAACGCCTCTGGATAAAGAGCACAGCAGAATAAAAAATACGCTGATCATCGCTTCCCTGATCGTACGCATATAGGAATAGGATACATACAAAAATGCAAGTGTATAGCTAAGCGGAGAAGCCAGTGTACCGAGAATAATGGAAATACCGGCACAGGCTAAATCTTCCGCATGAATGGAAAATTTCCCCTTCAGTCTTTTATTCATCACCTTTTCCAAACAAAACCACCTCTTTCATGCGTTATTGTAGAAGACAATTCGCATGGATTCTGTCATATTTTGTCTGATATGCAAAATTGCTTTCCTTTTCCATTTTACAGAACATCGCAAGCAGATCATGTTCCTATTATTTATAGACCGTCTCGATGCATTCAAATCAGTCCAGACAATTTTTTACACGATCCTTGATTTCACAAAACAATTCACTATCCCTTCTTAAATGTGCTTTTACATCTATGATTCTTGCTGTATTGATCCATTTTGCATCATTGATAAACAGTACGGATTCCTTATTCATTCCCTTTATTTTACCAAGACGCATCAGATGGCGTTTCCCTTTCGGATTTTCTTTACTATATGCCTGCAGATACGCTGCATGATTACCGCTCATAGGAACAACAAATGCCTTGTTGTGAAAAATTGTTATAATCAGGCCGAAATGCTGGTACCCGATTTCTGCGATATATGCTTCTCCAAAATCAATGTAACAGATATCACCGACACGAATATCCACACCAAGCTCTCCACAGCTTCCCGCATGACGGCGTTCTCTCAAATTCTGTTCGGATACAAGTCTGGGTATTGCCTCCTTTACGCTCAAAGCAGCATAATCCATGCTCTTTTCCTCAATATAACATTTCCACAAGTCCTTCCAATACGCCTTTTCTCCCAGTGCTCCCTCCTTTTGATCTTCATCTACCATTTCATATAATCTTTTAACTTCCATTCTTCTCACCTCACTATATACATACGATAAAAAAAAGGCGGATTCCTAAAAAATCCTGTATTTGCGGATTTTTTCCCTTTATAATTTAAAATAATTACAAAAATACAAGATACTTCCTTTATTATCCCTACAATTCACGTATATGCGGCATCAGATCATCAAGGATACATACACAAATAACCTTCTGTATTTTTATATTCATTTATGCTACACTGTAGGTAATTCATTTTACGAGG
>ENA-OWPN01000573-OWPN01000573.1-human-gut-metagenome-genome-assembly--contig:-NODE-573-length-47853-cov-19.600172_pt1 | contig 47853 bp, 40 predicted proteins | sample MGYA00248266_ERZ651850 | MGnify/ENA primary metagenome ERZ651850 (study PRJEB26924, sample SAMEA4378296) | human gut metagenome | biome: human gut; feature: human-associated habitat; material: faeces... | reverse complement strand
CTTCATTGTTGAAACTCCGTTTGCTTACGGCTTGCTATGGTGAGGTTTACGATGAGCCTTTGGCGGATGTTGCCCGTACTATTATTGCATCTTGGGATGCCGCATCGCTCACTACCGAGCAGCAGGAAGCTATTGATGAATTTCAGAATGTGGTGGATAATCCCTATCCGTGGGAATATGTTGATGAATAGAATTAAGTGGTAAATAATAAGTCTATTTTGCAGTATGAGTATTTATAAATGTAAATATTTTCAGATTGAAGAATTAGTTTGTAATCATGTATTGCAAAGCTATCCGGAGAATCAGGCTTGGTCATTTTTGGATGAGGATTTAAAGAAGACTATAGATGTTATTCGTGAAATTCTGGACATATCTTTTGTGATCAATCAGCCTAAGCTTAAAATCTATTAAAGAGGGCTTAGATACCATTTCTGTAATCTTGTCAAAAACAATAAAATTTCTCTTATGTCATACCCCATTTACAAATGTAAAATTTGAATGAATTTCAAAAGGGAAATAAAAACATAATAAATATGAGTATTTTTAGTAATAAGGTCTTGTTAATAACAGGTGGTACGGGATCATTCGGCAATGCTGTACTTCGTCGATTCCTAGATAGTGATATAAAAGAAATTCGTATTTTCAGCCGTGACGAAAAGAAGCAAGATGATATGCGCCACTTTCTTCAAGCCAATCGTGCAGATGTGGCACACAAAGTAAAATTTTATATCGGTAATGTACGCAATCGCGAAGCCGTTGACTTTGCAATAGATGGAGTAGATTATGTATTCTCAGCTGCGGCATTAAAGCAGGTTCCCTCATGCGAGTTTTTCCCGATGGAAGCCGTTCGCACCAACGTAGAAGGTACAAACAACGTTCTCCTTTCAGCTATTGCCCATAGAGTGAAGAAGGTGGTAGTACTATCCACCGACAAAGCAGCATACCCTATTAACGCTATGGGAATCTCCAAGGCAATGATGGAGAAAGTGGCAATAGCCCAAGGTCGTGCCCTCGGATCAAACTCTCAAACAACCATATGTTGTACTCGCTATGGTAATGTGATGGCATCACGTGGAAGTGTTATACCTCTTTGGGTAGAGCAGATAATGGAAGGTAAGCCCATCACCATCACCGACCCCAACATGACTCGCTATATGATGACACTCGATGATGCTGTTGACCTCGTGGTATATGCCTTCACACATGGCGAAAACGGAGATCTTTTCGTACAGAAAGCACCTGCGGCTACACTCTATGTATTGGCACAGGCCCTAAAGGAAGTATATTCAAAAATAGATCCGAAATACGGCGAGACAGAAGTAAAGATTATCGGTACACGCCATGGTGAGAAACTCTATGAAACCTTAGTGACACGCGAAGAGATGCTTCGTTCAGAAGATATGGGCAACTACTTCCGCATTCCATGCGATTCTCGTGACCTCAACTACGACAAATTCTTTACCGAAGGCGATGATAAAATTTCTCGTATGGAAGACTATCACAGTTACAATACAAGAAGACTTGATGTCGAAGGTATGAAAGAACTTCTTCTGAAGCTCAATTTCATACGTGAAGATCTTGGATTGCAACCAAAGGCAAAGTCAAGAGATTATCGTTCAGAATAATCCATTATGCGTATATTAGTAACCGGAGCCAAAGGATTTGTTGGCAAGAATCTTTGCGCTCAACTCAATAACATAAAGGATGGCAACGCATGTTGCTATGGAGATTTAACTATAGACGAAGTTTTCGAATACGATCTTGATTCTACACTGGAACAGCTTGACGAGTGGTGTAAGAAATGTGATTTTGTTTTTAACCTTGCCGGAGTCAATCGCCCCGATAATCCAAAAGAATTCATGCTGGGAAACTTTGGCTTTGCTTCCACGCTCCTCGATACATTGCGGAAGCATTTCAACCGTTGTCCTGTAATGTTGTCAAGCTCTATTCAGGCCACTCTTGCCGGACGTTTTGGCGCATCTGAATATGGAAAGAGCAAGAAAGCCGGTGAAGAGCTATTCTTTGACTACGCTAAGGAAACAGGAGCTAAAGTGCTTGTATATCGTTTCCCTAATTTATATGGCAAATGGTGCCGGCCGAACTACAATAGTGTCGTAGCAACATTCTGTTATAATATAGCCAATGACCTCCCTATCACCGTTAACGACCCGAATGTTGATATGGAACTTCTCTATATTGACGACCTTGTAGAAGAAATGATTAACGCTTTGAAAGGCGACGAACATCATTGTGAGTTTAAAGGTGTAGAGACAGTGATAAAGATAGATGGCAGATACTGCGTAGCCCCAATTATCCACCATGTGAAACTTGGAGAAATAGTTGACTTGCTTTACAAGTTTGCCGAGATGCCAAAGACCTTGATGATACCAGAAATGCCCGCCGATTCATTTGCCAAGCGATTGTATTCAACCTATCTAAGTTATCTCCCCAAAGAAAAGGTAGTCTTCGACCTCAAAATGAATACCGACAAAAGGGGCTCATTCACCGAACTTGTGCACACTCTCCACTGCGGTCAGGTAAGCATTAACATCTCTAAACCCGGAATAACCAAGGGGGAACATTGGCATCATACCAAGTGGGAGCAGTTTGTCGTTGTTTCAGGTCATGGACTCATCCAGATGAGAAATGAAAACGACCCTAATGGCCAGATAATCAATTATGAAGTGAGTGGTGATAAGCTCCAATCAGTGATTATGCTGCCCGGTTATACGCACAACATCGTCAATCTCTCAGACACAGAAGACCTCGTAACAGTAATGTATTGCAACGAGATATTCAATTCTAAACGTCCCGATACATATTTTGATAAAGTAGAACAATGAAACAGCCCAAATTTGACTATAGCAATATTAAGTTTGAGGACAACGGCAAGCTAAAGTTGATAATCGTTGTCGGTACACGTCCAGAAATAATCCGCCTTGCTGCTATCATCACCAAATGTCGCAAGTATTTCGACGTAATCCTCGCCCATACCGGTCAGAATTACGATTACACTCTCAACGATATCTTTTTCCACGACCTTAATCTCGCAAATCCTGAAGTATATATGGATGCAGTAGGTGATGACCTTGGTGCCACATGCGGAAACATCATAAACTGTTCTTACAAGCTCTTCAACCAGACAAAGCCAGATGCCGTCCTCGTACTTGGTGATACCAACTCATGTCTGTCGGTAATTGGAGCCAAGCGCCTACATATTCCCATTTTTCACATGGAAGCCGGTAACAGATGCAAAGACGAATGTCTTCCAGAAGAGACCAACCGTCGAATTGTAGATATTATTTCCGATGTCAACATGGCATATAGCGAGCACGCCAGAAAATACCTTGCTGATAGTGGACTCCCCAAAGAACGCACATATGTTACTGGCTCTCCCATGGCAGAAGTGCTACATCAGAACCTTGAAAAAATCAAAGCAAGCGATATCCATAAGCAACTTGGCTTGGAGAAAGGCAAGTATATCCTCCTTTCTGCACATAGAGAAGAGAACATTGACATTGAGAATAACTTCCTTATCCTATTCACCGCCATCAATAAAATGGTAGAAAAATACAATATGCCCATTCTCTATAGCTGCCATCCAAGAAGCCGCAATCGCCTTGCAGCCAGTGGCTTCAAGCTCGATGAACGTGTAATCCAACATGAGCCCCTCGGCTTTCATGACTATAACTGCCTTCAGATGAACGCCTTCGCCGTTGTATCAGATTCTGGCACCCTCCCCGAAGAGAGCAGTTTTTTCACGAGTATTGGTCATCCTTTCCCCGCTGTTTGTATCCGTACCTCAACCGAACGACCAGAAGCCCTAGACAAGGGCAACTTCATTATAGCAGGCATTGACACTAAGTCCCTGCTTCAGGCAGTAGATACTGCCATAGAACTTTGTAAAGATGGCAATCACGGCATCCCCGTTCCCGACTATGTTGATGAAAATGTATCCACTAAGGTGGTCAAAATCATCCAGTCCTACGTTGGTATTATCAATAAGATGGTCTGGAGGAAATAAAAATTATTGCATCTTAATTAGAACTGTAAATAATAGTCTAACAATATATAGCAATGAGAAAAGTAATGTTAGTCTTTGGAACTCGTCCGGAGGCGATCAAGATGTGTCCTTTGATAAAGGAATTTCAGAAACACATAGATGAATTTGAAACAATAGTGTGTGTGACAGGTCAGCATAGAGAGATGCTTGATCAAGTGCTTACAATCTTTGATGTCAAACCGGATTATGACTTAAACATTATGAAGCAAGGACAGGACTTGTATGATGTGACAGCAAGAGTCCTCACTGGAATGAGAAATGTTTTCAGACAATGCAAGCCTGACGTTGTTCTCGTTCACGGAGATACAACAACATCAACAGCAGCAGCCCTTGCAGCTTTTTATCAACAGATACCTGTCGGTCATGTAGAAGCAGGACTTCGCACTCACAACATATACTCTCCATGGCCAGAGGAGATAAACCGTCAGATAACAAGCCGTATAGCAACATACAATTTTTCCCCTACTTCCTTATCAGAGAAAAACCTTTTGGAAGAAAAGGTACAGGGGAATATATATGTGACAGGCAATACGGTTATAGATGCCCTTCATATGGTGATTGAAAAGCTCAAATCAGACAATATACTTGCCAAAGAACAGGATAAAATACTTGCGTCAGCTGGTTATGATGTGAACCGCCTTAAAGAGGGAAAGAAGCTTGTACTTATCACAGGTCATAGAAGAGAAAATTTCGGTGATGGATTTATACGTATGGTTACAGCCATGAAAGATCTTTCAAAGAAATATCCGAATGTAGATTTTGTATATCCGATGCACCTCAATCCTAACGTACGTAAGCCTATTCGTGAAGTATTCGATGATAATCTAAGAGATTTGAGTAATTTCTTCTTTATTGAACCCCTGCAGTATCTGGAGTTCGTGTATCTTATGGAAAAATCAACAATTGTACTGACCGATTCTGGCGGTATCCAGGAGGAAGCTCCTGGCCTTGGCAAACCAGTCCTTGTGATGCGTGATACAACAGAACGTCCTGAGGCATTGTCAAATGGTACAGTCCATCTCGTCGGTACTGACTATGACAAAATTATGACCGAGGTAAGTATCCTCCTTGAAGACGAGAATGCATACGCAAAGATGTCACAAGCCGTAAACCCATACGGAGATGGTAAGGCATGTGATAGAATAGTTAGAATTCTTAATGATGAAAATCTAGAAAATAAATGTGATAGCATAAGATAATATGATTAATGTAATTGGTTTGGGCTATATCGGACTGCCCACAGCGCTTATGATGGCTTCTCATGGCGTAGAAGTCGTAGGTACAGATTATAACAATAAGTTGGTAGATACTCTTAATGCTGGTTGTACAACCTTCAAAGAGAAGGGTCTTGATGAATTGTTTAATGATGCGGTGAAGGCTGGTATCAAGTTTACCACTAAGTATCAGAAGACAGATATGTACATCATATCAGTTCCCACTCCATACGATAAATTTTCCAAGAAAGTTGATGCTTGTTATGTGGTAGCAGCCATCAAAGAAGTTATGCAAGTCTGCCCCAAAGGAGCAACTGTTGTTGTTGAATCCACAGTTAGTCCAGGTACTATGGATAACTTCATTCGTCCTGTTATCGAAAAAAACGGCTTCAAAATAGGTGAGGATCTCCATCTCGTTCATGCTCCAGAACGCATCATTCCTGGAAATATGGTATATGAACTTCTCCATAACAACCGCACCATCGGAGCCGATTCAAAAGAAATAGGCGAGAAAGTAAAGCAGTATTATGCAAGTTTCTGTCAAGGAGAAATCGTTGTTACTGACATTCGTTCTGCAGAGATGACTAAGGTGGTTGAAAATACTTTTCGTGCAGTCAATATCGCCTTTGCTAATGAACTTGCACGCATCTGCCGTCATGACAATATGGATGTGTATGAGATTATTCGCATCTGCAATATGCACCCTCGTGTAAATATTCTTCAGCCAGGGCCTGGAGTAGGTGGTCACTGTATTTCTGTTGATCCTTGGTTTCTTGTAGGCGACTACCCTCGTCTTGCTAAAGTAATTGATGAATCAATGAAGACCAACGACTCCCAACCAGAGTTTGTCCTTAACCGCATCCACGAGATTATGAAGGAGAATAATATCACAGATAATCGGCGTGTAGGGCTATATGGACTTACCTATAAGGAAAACGTGGATGATTATCGTGAATCACCTACCCTCCAAATGCTTGAGCTTCAGGAGCGTCATCTCGCCCGTCCTTTCAAGTGCTATGACCCATTTCTCGTAGGTAACAAAATTGCAGAAAATCAGTATGATGACTTCGATGAGTTCCTTGTCGACGTAGAAATGGTAGTTATCATGGTTAAGCACGAGCACATCAAGCAAAACTGGGATAAACTTAAGGGCAAGATTGTTCTTGACTGCTTCAATATTTGTCCTTTAAAGGGTATTTATCATATGTAATGAGTAATGATTGAGTGTATACACGAGTAGGACTAAGTTTATGGTTCGATATCATTATACTCTACAAGTTTATATTTTAAATATAGTTATGGTGCTGGTATATGTTGTAAAAAATACAATTAATAATATAAAGTAAATATTAATCATTATGATTCCATTCAATAAGCCCTATTTTTCTGGTCGTGAGATGACTTATATCGAACAAGTTTGTCACTCCACCACAATGTCTGGTAATGGTGAGTTTACAAAACTATGTCATAGCTTCTTTGAGAAGAAGTATGATTTTAAGAAGTGTCTTCTCTGTACATCTGGAACTGATGCACTCGAAATGTGTGCAATGCTTTGTGAACTTAAGCCAGGAGATGAGGTAATTGTACCTTCATATACTTTTGTCTCCACTGCACTTGCATTCCTTCGAGAAGGTGCTTACGTTCGCTTTGCTGATAGTTCAGCCAAAAATCCTAACATGACAGTGGAACAGATAGAACCTCTTATCAATGAAAATACAAGGGTGATTGTTGTTGTGCATTATGCTGGTATTTCATGCGATATGGATGCAATTATGGCTCTTGCCAAAAAGTATAATCTTCTAGTTGTGGAGGATGCTGCACATAGTATTGATTCATTCTATAAAGGAAAACCTCTTGGGGGTATTGCCCATCTTGCCGCATTCTCATTTCATGAAACTAAAAATATCAGTTCTGGCGAAGGAGGTATGCTTGTGGTGAATGAGGATCGCTTTATTCGACGTGCTGAAATAATCTGGGAGAAGGGTACCAATCGTGCAGAATTCTACCGTGGTATGGTGAATAAATATGGGTGGTGTGATATGGGTTCTTCGTTTCTCCCTTCAGAGTTTAATGCGGCTTATCTTTGGGCACAGTTGGAACAACTTGATAATATTCAAAGTAAGCGTAAGCATATCTGGGAAAGCTATGATAAAGCATTGAAAGGAATGATAGCAGCAAGCATAAAAACTCCTGAAATTCCAGAATTTGCTACTAACAACGCTCATATGTATTACCTACTTTGTCCTTCACTGGAGATACGTACAGATTTTATGAACTATTTAAAGAACAATGGAGTACAAGCCACCTTCCACTATCTTCCTCTTCATAGCAGTAAATATTATGAAGATAAACATGATGGACGTGAGCTTCCTAATTGTGATCGTTATAGCGACACTCTAGTCAGATTGCCATTATATTATGAATTAAGTGATAAAGATGTACAAAAAATAACAAGTTTAATCCTTAGGTACAAAAGATGATAGGTACTACTAAACCCAAAATACTATTTGTATTAAGAAATTCTTGGAATAATAATATAAGTATCGGAAATACCCTTTCTAATGTTTTTTCTGGTTGGAATGGTGATATTGCGACATTATATTGTAGAAATGAAAAAATAAACAATACCATATGTAAAAAATATTTCAGAATAACAGAACGAGATATTGTGAAAAATTTCACACACCCCTCCAAGATAGGTAATAATATAATTGTTGGAGATAATAATATTATTGCTTCACCTGATGAGGAGAAAATAATTAGCAAAGAGAATAATTTCTACAACAAGGCTCGAAAGCATAGATTTACAATATTACTATGGTTTAGAGAATTGATATGGGTAATTGGATTGTGGAAGAACGAGAAACTTAATAATTTTATAGATAGTTTTAATCCTGATATAGTATTTATACCCTTATATGATACTTTTTATACGTATAAGATTGCCGATTATGTAATTAAAAGAACGAATGCGCGAATCTTAACATATACAGGTGACGACCTTTATGATTTCGGAAAAGAGCACTATTCTCCATTGTACTATATAGATATGCTGTTTAGAAGATACTATATAAAAAACTTCATCAACAGAGCTTCACTAAGAGTATGTTTAACAAAAGAACAGGCTGATACCTACCAGGCACTTTTCAAGAAATTCTTTTTTGTAATGAAGAAAGGGGTAGTATGTGACGTTATTCCATCAACAAAAGACCATAAGTACCCTTTGCAATTAGTATATACTGGTAACATCTCTCTTGGCAGGGATGAAACACTTATTGAAATTATTAAGCAGTTGGATGTCATCAACAGGGATAAGTTATTGGCACAACTTAATATTTATTCTGGTAATGAACCTACCAAACACTTCCTCAGTATCACCAACACCTCTAAAAGCGCCATATTCCATGGGAATATACCAGCTTCTCAAGTTGTCTCGGTACAAAAGAATGCTGATATTCTCCTACATGTAGAGTCTTTTGTGAAAATGTATAAAGATAGGGTTAAATGTTCTCTCTCAACAAAAATAGTCGACTATCTTGCATGTAAAAAATGTATATTAGCAGTAGGGCCATCTGGTATTTCATCGATTGAATATCTCAGAAGAAATGATGCAGCTTATGTAATAGATAATCTGCATGAACTTTATGACAGGATGTTTGCGCTTATTAACAATTCTTTACTAATAAAAAGAGTAGAGGAAAAAGCTTGGAATTTTGTATCAAAAGAGCATAACATTAAACGGACTCAAAAAGAAATGTACGATCAAATATTAAGCCTAAACCGTTAAAAATATTTTCAGAGAATGTGGATATATTATACGATATTTGCACTAACAACTCTGTTAGGTTATTTAGCTAATAAATATAATAAAGCAAATCGGAAAATTACGAAGTTCATTCTATATGTAGTTTTGAGTATATTTGTTGTTTTTGTAGGTTTACGGGATGTAACCGTTGGTTCGGATAGTACTAATTACGCATATTATTTAGAGTCTGCAAAGGAGATGGATTTAGCTTTATTTTTAATACTTCACTCAACTGACATTGTTTTTTATGCATTTACATGGTTGTGTAGCAGATTGTTTAGTGTAAATATGTATTTCTTTATTTTGGCTGCTTTATACTTCGCTGTATTCTTAAAATTTATATATAATCGTTCTTCAAACATAGGTCTTAGTATATGGTTGGTTAACTCAATTGGGTTTACTACTTTTGCTTTGTCCACTTTACGACAATCAGTTGCAATCGCCTTCTGTTTATTAGCATATATGTATTTTTCAAGAAAACGATTGTGGGCATTTGTATATATGTTAATAGCTTGTTTATGTCATGTTAGCGCAATTATATTTATGCCAATATTGTTTATCGATAAGATTTCTGGTAAGAAGCTTCCTCTGTTGATGACTTCCATATTATTTTTTGTTTTAGTTTTTTCTTCTTCGATTATGAATTATTTATCTTCCACACTAAAAGATGAAAGGTACGAAATGGTTGAAGTTGGTGGACTAGGAATGATTATATTTTTATCATTTATAATAATTGTAGGACTGCTAGTTAATAATAACAAAACAATTCCGCGAGATTATCAATTTGGTTTATTCGCTATTTTTCTGGCACTTTGCTCTTTTATTCTTACCAGATTCAATATGGCTGCAATGCGTGCTTACTACTATTATTTGGCAATCATTGTGATCTTTATTCCTGATACATACATGTGTTTAAGTAAAAGATACAAAGCGGTTTACTTAGTGTCTATAATCTTTATAACATTTTTCTTCTTGGTATATCGGGTTATGAGTGATCCATATGAGGATAGTCGCCTTCTTTTACCATATAAACTGTTTTGGCAATGATGATAAATGTATTATTGATTCAGAACTCTATATCTAATTATAGAGTACCTGTGTATAACATAATAGCGAAGAAATGTAATCTTACAGTTGGATATTCCGAGGGTAAAATACCTTCAGGTATCGAATTTCAAGTAAAATATTTGCCTGTTAAGAAATACCATGGTATCTATGTGCATACTATATCCTTACGTAAAATAGCCCAAGAGTACGATGTGGTTATCGGTATGATGACATATAATTGGATAAGTAACTATATGTTGGCATGGGGGCGGCATAAATATAAGTTCATACCATGGGGTATTGGTGTGCCGGCTTCGTACAGTGTTAGATATGATGATCCTTCAAAAAAAAGAGCTGTTTTTTTGTTGAAACAATTAATTAAAAGATCTGATGCCGTAATCTTCTACGCCGACTATCCTGTACAAAAATATTCACAAGAAGATATAGATAAAAACAAATTCTTCGTTGCTCATAATACGGTAAATGTATTACCATCATCTGGTTTAGTCAATAAAGATTCAATTTTGTTTGTAGGTTCTTTATATAAAGCGAAAAGCTCTATGTCGATGTTAACTGCATACCTTACTGCATATAAAAAGAAATTATCGATTCCCACTCTTAACATTATTGGTAAAGGGGATGAGTATGACGATATTTCTAAATGGATTGAAGAAAACGGTCTAAACTCAAAGGTGAAATTGTTAGGAGCTATATATGACGAAATAATACTCAGAGATTATTTTGAAAAGGCGTTTGCGTGTATTTCTCTGGGACAAGCCGGGCTGTCGGTTCAAAAATCTATGGGTTATGGAGTTCCGTTTATAACTACTTATAATGCATATACAGGTGGGGAACGCTTGGATATTATAGACAACAAAAACGGCATTCTTCTTGAGGATGAAGAAGATTTGACAGAGGTATTAATCGACATCACAAATACTCCTGATAAATATAAGATACTAGGAGAGGAAGCAAAAAGATTTTATTACGAAAAACGTACAATAGAGAATATGGCAGCTGGAGTAATAAATGCGATTAATTACGTGATGAAGTATGATGAATAATTCTGTTTCAAACAACAAAATAAAAAACGGAGCTCTACTGTCTTATGTTGCAAGTGGCCTCAATATAATTATAGGACTCTTATTTACCCCATGGCTTGTTAAAAGTTTAGGAACAAGTGACTACGGTCTTTATGCATTGGCTTCAACTTTTGTTTCGTATTTCCTAATAGATTTTGGGCTGGGCAATGTAGTTTCTAAATACGTTTCGCAGTACCGTGTGTCGAATAGTAACGAAGATATTAGTCAATTCTTGAGCGTGGTGACAAAGACATTCGTTATTATCACGATTATTTTAACTTTTATATTTTCTATAGTCTATTTGGAGATTGATACTATCTTTAAGGGCTTATCTACTCTGGAAATTGAAAAGTTTAAGGTTATTTATATAATTTCTGCATCATACAATTTAATTTCTTTCCCATTTAATTCACTAAACGGCATTCTTAATGCATACGAATATTTTGGAAAGATACAAATAGCAAATATTATACAGAAATTATCTTTGGTATTACTCATGAGCGTGGCTCTGATTTTAGATTATGGAATCTTTGCGTTAGTGGTTATTCAAGCAATATCTGGTTTTTTAGCTATTGTGTACAAGTTGAGTTATGTATTACGATTAAAAATATCAGTAAATTGGACATATTCGAATTTCGCTAGAATAAAAGATATTCTTAGATTTTCAATATGGGTATGCCTATTAGGGCTTTCTAATCAATTTATATATGGAGGTCAAACCATGATTTTAGGCATTACATCTAATACATATAATATAAGCAATTTCAATATCGCATATACGGTATATGGTTTCGTCTACCTATTTGCTAATGGACTCAATGGGCTATTTTTACCAAAAGTTTCTTTTTTAAATAAAAAGGAAGATTCTCATATTAAAATTAATAATCTCCTCATAAAGGTAGGCAGAATTCAATTAATAATTATAGGCTTAATTGTATCAGGTTTTGCCATAGCTGGTAAAGAATTTATCTATTTATGGGTGGGAGAAGACTATAAACTTTCATATTGGATAGCATTATGTCTGTTAATCCCAACGCTTATTACGTTGACAGAAGAAATAGCAGCAACTTTACTATATGTAAAGGAGAAAATTAAATATAAGACATTTTTATATTTGTTAGGGACTATTACGTCTATTACTCTAACTGTTTTACTATCAAATAAAGTAGGGGCATTAGGGGCCGGTCTTTCTGTTTTATTAAGTATCTCCGTATTTGATATATTTTTGCTAAATGTTATTTATCGAAAAAGAATGAATATAGCAATACTACAGTTTTTCAAAGAATGTCACTTAAAATATTTATTGCCTTTATCAATTGCACTTATCATATGTTATACAGCAAAATATTATATTATAATTAACAGCTGGTTTGATATTACTCTTATGGTTTTAGGATATTCTGTCGTATATGCAATCTCAATGTGGTTTTTGTACATGAATAAAACAGAAAAAGAATACATAAAAAACAACTTAACAAATAAATCAAATGGCAATAAAAAAAATAGTAAAAAAAGCACTTAAACACTTCAGTTTTATTTGGAATTGTTACTGTTGGATGCGTGAACATATAATGATGGTAGCTACACTAATATCGCCAACTCTAAATGTCAGACTCCGTTACTTATATAGATACGGCAAATCTATTAATTTATCAACACCTCAAACCTTTATTGAAAAACTTAATTGGTTAAAATTAGAAGTAATCAATAAAAATGAAATATATTACAAATGTGCGGATAAATATCAAGTACGTTCTTATATTCAAGATGCTGGTTGTTCAGAAATTCTTAATGACTTAATAGCTGTTTATGATAAAGAGGAAGATATAAATTGGGGTACTCTTCCAGACAAATTTGTTCTTAAGATGACTGATGGCTGTGGTTGTAATGTGTTTTGTAAACAGAAGAGTACTTTAGATATATCAGCAACTGTAAAAAAAATGAAAAAATGGAGAAGGAATAGAGAATATTTACGTTACGCTGAACTGCAAAATAAACCTTACTATAGGAAAATTATCATAGAAAAATTTCTTGAAACTCCTGACGGTAAGCTTCCAACTGATTATAAATTATACTGTTTTAATGGAAAAGTTGCAGCCATATTAGTAATATGGAATAGAAACGCAGAAGGAGATTATACAGATGGCGTATTTATGTCACCAGAATGGCAATTTATTTCAAGATGTTGGGGAAGTAATCCTTACCCTTCTAGACCAAGTAAATTGGTCGAAATGGTTGAGTACGCTGAATGTTTATCTAAACCTTTCTATTTTGTACGTACTGATTTATATCAAATAGGTAATAATGTAATATTCGGTGAATTGACGTTCACGTGTGCTGGAGCCTTCTTTCTTGCGGAAACACCTAGCGAACTACTTGATATGAGTAAATTGTTAAAAATACCAATCGATAAATGAAGATATATATCTTTAATACATTTGCAAAAGACAAAAGTACTGGTAAGATAACTTATGGCTTATACCAGTATTTGAGAAAACAAGGACACAACGTTACTCTTGTTTATGGTCAGGGTAATAAGTATAGCGAAGCTGGATTCTACCATACAGGTAACAGACTTGAGAAATTATGTCATATTGGTTTTTCGAGAATTTTCGGGTTACCAGGATGCCTCTCTACCTTTTCCACTAACAAATTGTTACGAAAAATAAAACAAGAGCAACCGGATGTTGTCTATTTATTCAACATTCATGGGTACTACTTAAATGAATACAAACTGTTAGACTACCTGAAGAAAAATCATATTCGCACCATTTATACAATGTTGGATGAATACCCGTTTATGGGGAAATGCGGTTTTGCGATGGAATGTGAAAAATACAAAACGGGATGTATTCAGTGTGAACATATTGATAGATATCCAGCTAGCCTATTTTTTAGAACGTCTTCTTATTTAGCTAATAAGAAAAAAGAAATGTACGCAGGTTTTAAAGAACTGACTTTCGTGGCTATTGAATACACCCTAAATCGGGCAAAGGATTCATATATTCTAAAGGGAATGAATACTTCCGTTGCTGACGAAGCCATAGACGTAAGAAAATATACTCCAAGAAATTGCGCTTCTTTACGTAAGAAACTGGGTATACCAAAAGGCAATAAAATTATTGTATGCATAGCTGTTTATCCAAGCGACCGCAAAGGAGGGCAATTCTTTTTAGAAGCAGCGAAACGCTTAGAAAACAGAAAGGACATTACTTTTGTACACGTTGGTTTTGGTGGGGATATGAGCGAGTGCCCTTCTAATTATATACCAATATCCTATGTGACAAATCAAGAAGAGCTATGTGAATATTACAGTTTAGGCGATTTGTTTTGTTTCCCTAGTCTTTCTGAAACAATTCCAAGTACTTGTCTTGAAGCCTTATCTTGTGGAAGTCCACTTTTGGTATTTAATATATCTGGTATGTCATATATAGCTGATAATAGTTGTAGCTATATCGTACCTCCACGCGATGTAGATAAAATGATTGAGGTTATCATTGCTTGCCCATTTAAAAACGAAACAATAATAGAGACTGCAAGATCTTATGCAGTAAAGAGATATGATAATCAATTGTATTTTGAGAAATTAGAGAAACTTGCACATAATACATTTGCCCAATAATCTAATTTATTATCTGCATTTTATATAATATATCAATGATAATGAAAGCGTTCTTAATTAGTTTATTAAAGAAATTCTATTTTTTATATGCATTATATTATTATACATTTTCTTATATTTTACAGCTGTTGGGGCTTATTATAAAAGCGAATAAAAAAGAAATTCTTTTTGTTTGTTATGGTGGCCGGAAATATGGGGATAATGTAAAACCGATATATGATTTCATGTTAAAAGATGATAGATTCAAAGACTGGAGTTTTGTATGGGCATTCAGAAAACCTCAAGAATATAATATAATAGATAATAAACGAACAAAATGTTGTAAAATAGATTCTGTCAAATATTATATTCATGCATTGCGATCTAAATGTTGGATAACAAATGTCACAGTGCAAAGAGGCCTTAATTTTAAAAACAAGGGAACATTTTATGTAAATACATGGCATGGCGTCCCATTGAAACGTATAGGGCTTGACATACCTAAAGGTGCTGCTTTCAGGGTGCTAAACGGTAAGGAAGACTTTGATCTGTTATGTGCCATGGGCGATTATGATGCAAATGTCTATAAATCTGCTTTTGGTGTGGATGAAACAAAAATTGCAGTTACGGGTTATCCACGAAATGATGTATTAAACGAAAATAATATCAAGGCAGCAAAAGAAAGATTGAGTAAATATTACGACATCGATTACAGTAAAAAAATTATTCTGTATGCGCCTACTTATCGCGACTATAATAAAGAAAAAGATGGTGCTTTTAGTTTTGATTATCGTTTATCTACTAGTAAGTTTCTGAACAAATTAGGGAATAACTATCAACTTTTGGTAAGAGCGCATGGAGCAATTGAAAAGAAAGATAGTAACACGGAATGTTTGGAAGTCACAACATATCCATGTGTAGAGGATTTGCTTCTTATAACAGATATTCTTGTAACTGATTATTCAGGAATAATGTTTGATTTCGCAAATCTGAATAGAACTATCATCTGTTTTGCATATGACTTAGAAAAATACCAAAGTACAAGAGGTATGTATGTAGATTTAAATGAATTCATACCATTTAAGTTATGCTATAATGAAGATGATTTATATAGCTATATTACTAATATTGACTACAATAAATCGAAACAAGAAATTATAGAACTTATCAGTAAGTGCGGTTTGATTTGTAAAAATGCAGCTCAGAATGTAGTGAATGAAATATATCGAAGGATTGAAAAATAAGGAATAATACATCAGTAATATGAAAGCATTAATTCTAAATTCCGGCTTAGGCCATAGGATGGGGGTACTCACAAGCGAGCACCCGAAGTGTATGACAGAGATTTCCCACAAGAATACGATTTTGAGCCGTCAGCTCCGACAGATTGCTGCTGCGGGAATCAAGGAAGTGGTGATGACCACTGGGTATTGCGATCAGGTATTGATCGACTATTGCAACTTTCTGAATCTGCCTTTGAAATTTACTTTCGTGAACAATCCACTTTACGAAAAGACGAACTATATCTATAGCATTTATTGTGCAAAAGAATATTTGCAGGATGATGACATCGTACTGATGCATGGCGACCTCGTGTTCGAGAATACTATTTTCGATGCCGTAGTTGAAAGCGAGAAAAGCGTAATGATTGTCAGTTCTACGACTTCCCTTCCTGAGAAGGATTTCAAAGTTGTGATAAAAGATGGCAGAATTGTGAAGATAGGCATCGATTTTTTCAACAATGCAATGGTAGCTCAACCTCTCTATAAGCTAAATAAAGAGGACTGGAAGGTATGGCTTGATAAGATGATAGTATTCTGCGAAAGCGACAATCGTAAGTGCTATGCAGAGAATGCTTTTAATGAAGTGTCAGATGCATGTCAAATTTATCCGCTAGATGTAAAGAATGGTCTTTGTTCAGAGATTGATATTCCAGAGGATCTTACTGTAGTAAGTGCAAAACTCAAGGAAATCAACAACCGTACTGTTTATATGTGCTTTTCGGCAGAATACTTGAATAGTGCCCATGTGGCTATTATTAAAAAAGCACAGAAATATGGTCGTCTCATCATTGGTGTGCTTTCCGATCATGCAATGGCCAGCTACCGTCGTTTCCCTCTTGTGCCTTTTGAGGAACGTATGGCTATATTCAGCAATATTGTTGGAGTTGAAAAGGTAGTAGAGCAGAAAGAGCTTTCGTACGCTGAGAATCTTCGTGCACTTCGCCCAGACTATGTGGTTCATGGCGATGACTGGAAAGAGGGGTTCCAGAAGCCTATCCGTCAGGAAGTTCAAGAGATTCTCTCTGAATATGGAGGTCGGCTCGTAGAGTTCCCTTATAGCAATGCCTCGAAATATAAGAAATTGGAGACACTCTCACGTGCAGAACTTTCTATGCCAGATATACGTCGTGCCCGCTTAAAAAAAATTATCAATATGAAGGGACTTGTAACTGCTATCGAAGCACACTCAGGTATTACTGGTTTAATTGCAGAAAAGACCACTGTTCTTCAGGACGGTAAGACATATCAGTTTGATAGTATGTGGATAAGTTCTCTTTGCGACTCAACGAGCAAAGGTAAGCCGGATATTGAGCTTGTGGATATGACATCACGTTTTCGCACTATCGATGACATCATGGAGGTGACTACAAAACCAATTATCTTTGATGGCGATACAGGTGGACTCGCAGAACACTTCGTCTATACCGTCAAGACCCTTGAGCGCATGGGAGTATCAATGATTATAGTTGAGGACAAAATAGGCTTGAAAAAAAATTCCCTCTTTGGTAATGAAGTGAAACAGACTCAAGACAGCATCGAAAATTTTTCTGCTAAAATTCGTGCAGGAAAGAAGGCTCAGAAAACTGCTGACTTTATGATTTGTGCACGTATCGAATCCCTTATCCTGGAGCAGGGTATGGAAGACGCGCTCACTCGTGCCTTTGCCTTCACTGAGGCTGGTGCTGATGCCATCATGATTCATTCTCGCAAGAAAGACCCTTCAGAAATTTTCGAATTCGTAAAAAAATTCCGCGAGAAGAACAAGAATACACCAATCGTTGTCGTTCCAACCTCATTTAATGCAGTAACAGAAGAAGAGTTCAAGCAGAGGGGAGTCAATATCGTGATTTATGCCAATCAACTTACTCGTACAGGATTCCCTGCTATGCAGAAGGCTGCCCGTACTATCCTTGAAAACCATCGCGCTAAAGAGTGTGATGATATGTGTATGTCAATCAAAGAAATTATTACCCTTATCCCAGAAGAATAAAAGACATGCTAAGACCTGATTTTTTCGTAAATATACTCAAGGAATGCGGCATAGATTTCTATACCGGTGTTCCAGATTCGCTACTCAAGAACATCTGTGCCTATATCACAGATAATCTTCCTGCAGAGCAGAACATCATTGCAGCAAACGAAGGTGGTGCTATGGGCATTGCAGCTGGTTATCACTTGGCTACGGGTAAGGTACCTGTAGTCTATATGCAGAATTCCGGTGAAGGTAACATCATCAATCCACTGGCTTCGCTTACCGACAAGGAGGTATATAACATCCCTATACTACTTATTATCGGCTGGAGAGGTCGCCCAGGTATCCATGATGAACCTCAGCACGTAAAACAGGGTAAAGTGACAACAGGATTGCTCAATACAATGAGTATTAACTACACTGTCCTTTCAAAAGATGAAGAAGTTGCTGCAAGGCAAATAAAGGTAGCTTCTGATTATATGGTAGCTACAAACGAGTGTTATGCCCTAGTTATAGAGAAAGACACTTTCGATGCCTATAAACTCCAAAATATAGAGATTAACGATCTCACGATGTCTCGTGAAGAAGCTATTCAAAAAGTTGCTGGTAGTATTGAATCTAACGCCTGTATCGTCAGTACAACTGGTATGATTTCACGGGAACTTTTTGAATATCGCACAGCCATGAATGAAGGTCATGAACGCGACTTCCTCACTGTCGGTTCTATGGGGCACGCTTCGCAGATTGCCCTTGGCATTGCCCTCCAGAAACCGGAACGTAGGGTGTATTGCTTCGATGGAGATGGTGCGAGTATCATGCACATGGGCAATATGGCTATAACCGCTTCAATGAAGTGCAAGAATTATGTACATGTCGTGTTCAACAATGGAGCTCACGACTCCGTAGGTGGCCAGTCAACTGTAGGATTGAAGATGGACCTTTGTACTGTTGCTCAAGCAGTTGGTTATCAAGCATCCTATAGCGTTGATACCATGGATGAACTTGGATCAAAACTTGCTGAAATCAAGAATGTAAAAGGTCCTATTTTCCTTCAAGTATGCGTAAAAAAAGGCAATCGCAAGGATCTTGGTCGACCTACCACAACTCCTATCCAGAATAAGAAGGCATTAATGGAATTCTTAAAGAAGTAAAGTTATGAAGCAGAGTATCATACAAGGTATCGACAAACTGCCTCAGATATTAAAGGAAATCAATAGTCAGAAATTGTTTCTTGTTGTTGACTCTTCTTATTCCTTTCTGAATATCAAGGATACGATAGAGGCGTTGGAAGTCGAGAAGATTAGCTTCTCAGATTTTATTCCAAATCCGCTCTACGAACAGGTGTGTAAGGGCATAGAACTTCTAAAAGCAGAAAAGTGCGATAGTATACTGGCGATAGGTGGCGGTAGTGCCATTGATGTTGCTAAGTGTATAAAACTTGCAGTATTGGCAAAGGAAGGAAATGATGTAATAATCCCTCCTCTTGTGTCAAAAAGAGTGGATATGAATGCTTCACTGCTGCCTTTCATAGCCATTCCTACAACGGCAGGAACAGGAAGTGAGAGTACGCATAATGCAGTGATGTATTATGAAGGAGAAAAACAGGCTGTCACCAACGATGATATTCTTCCAGATTATGCTATTCTTGAGCCTTCCGTATTGAAGACACTCCCTCTTTATCAGAAAAAATGTACGATGATGGATGCATTATGCCAAGGTATTGAATCTTGGTGGTCAGTTAACAGTACAGACGAGAGCCATGAATACAGTAGAAAGGCTATCGAACTCATTATGTCCAATTGGCGAGCTTATATTTTCGACAATGATACTGAAGCTGCTACTAATATTATGCTCGGAGCTAACTATAGTGGTCGTGCTATCAACATCACAGCCACCACTGCAGTCCATGCAATGAGTTATAAAATCACTTCACTCTATAAATTCCCTCATGGACATGCTGTAGCAGTAGGCCTTTCTAAAATCTGGCAATATATGATAGCTCACATGGATAAGTGTATTGATGTTCGAGGACAGAAATATCTTGCCGAGATATTTAATAAAATAGCCCACAGTATGGGAGCAAGTAATGTCCCTGAAGCCATTACTTTCTTCCGTCAGATGATGAAAGATATGGAATTACAGAACCCGAAAGCAGTGAATAGAGAGCAAGAATTGGAAACCCTAAGCACTTCGGTCAATCTTGTGCGCTTGAAAAATAATCCAATAGAACTAGATGTTAAGGCAATAAGAGGTTTGTATGAGGATATCGTAAGGTAAAATAATTTTTAACAAAAAGTATTTAAATTTGCTTGATTGTCTTCGACTTTTTGGGTAAATTAAGTTGGTAATAATTGCCTTCATGGAAGTTTTTTTAACGGGGATGAATATCTGTACTATTCTAAAAAGGTCAAAACATCACGTATACTCTATCTGTGTCTTACATGACATGAGATTACTTTATTGATTTCTAAAATTTATGATTATTCTCTACAAGTTTTAAGTTTGGGATACAAAATCTATTTACTCCGGTAATCGGCAAGTATAGTAATTTTTTGAATGGTAAGAGGTCAAATAATCGTATAAAACTAATAGTTACATAATATGAGGGGGCATTACAAGCCGAATATACTATGAACTCCGATTGGTATAATATAACAAAATAACTATAATGGAAAATAGAGTATTACTGCTTGCTTCAGTAGCATCAATGATAGACCTCTTCAACAAAGATAATCTTTTGTTGTTGGAAGAGCTAGGAGTCAAGATTGATGTGGCTGCTAATTTTCAGAACGGAAGTATTACTAGTCAGGAACGGGTGAATGCTTACAAGAAGGAACTTACAGCAAAAGGCATCAAGGTTTTTAATTTGCCATGCCCTCGAAGTATCATGCACATGAGGAATATTGTGCGTTCATATAAAATAGTAAAGAAACTGACTGAAAAATATCACTATAGGATTGTACATTGTCATTCTCCTATTGGCGGTGTAATAGCTCGTCTAGCTTGTCGCAGCACCAGAAAACAGGGAACCAAAGTAGTATATACAGCCCATGGATTTCATTTTTTTAAAGGAGCTTCGCTGTTCAGCTGGCTGGTTTTCTATCCTATCGAGAAGTTCTGTTCACGTATGACTGACTTGCTGATTACTATTAACAAGGAAGACTATAAACGTGCCAAAGATTGGAACACTTGTAGGGTAGAATGCGTGAACGGCATTGGTGTCCATACAGAGGATTTTCGAAATGAAAAGGTAGATAGAAAAGCTTATCGAAATGAATTTGGAATAAGAGATGATGATTTTGTTTTTATGAGTACTGGACAAGTGTCAGTACGCAAAAATCATGAGGTGATTATTCGTGCGATAGCAGAAATCAAAAACCCTAAGGTAAAGTATCTGATTGTTGGTTTTGGTGAACTGGAAGAAAAACATAAGGCTTTAGCCAAAAGGCTGGGGGTAGAAGACCGGGTGATATTTGCTGATTATCGTGATGATGTGAAGCGTATTCTACATGTAGTGGATGGCTATGCATTTCCATCACTTCAGGAAGGTCTACCTGTGGCTCTGATGGAGGCTATGGCTGTAGGATTGCCAATCGTATGCAGTAAGATTCGTGGAAACGTAGATTTGATTGAGAATGGAAAAGGCGGTTATCTGTATGATTGCCATGATGTAAGGGGGTTTGCCGAGGGAATGGAAAAAATTGTGGCAAGCAAGAGCTCCGAAATGGGTAAGATAAATATCAAGACCATGAAAATATTTGATTATAGTACAGTAAACAACCGTATGAGGTCTATTTATAAAGATTTACTTAATCAAAAAAATAACGTCCAATTTTGACGTCTATCCATAGTAAAAATAAAACTAAATTTTTGTAGTTGGAAACTTAAAAGTAGAAGTAATGTATATTTATGATGATTTTGAACGTCTTTTAATCCATTACAAGACCGAAGTCATTTTGGTAGGAGTTTCTATAGAGTCTTTCTGTAAATCAGACAAATTTCTCTTATAATTTGTTTGGGAGATGGTACAAGGATATGTGCAAAAAATCACTATCCTTTTGACAATCCATATTCAGATATGAGTCCAGAAGAAAAATCTAAACTTATCATATAACTGTTGTCTATGCAAGTGAACGAAGTCTGTAGCAACAAGGAGTTAATGTTACGTGGGGAAATACGACTCCTTAAATATTTCTAACAACAGATATAAGATTTCATTTTTACAATTTTCTCTTTGGAGGAAGGTCTGAAAGTTAACAATAAAGAACGATATGGTTTCAAGAACTAGAAGATTACAAAGAAAATGGTTCAATTTGAAATGGGAGAACATATCAGAAACAAGGATAATTTTGACGGTACTACTGTTTCAAATACTAAAAGTCGATTTTACATTTGCTTTAATTTATAGAAAACCGTTTTTTGCAGTTTTTCTTGACGCTAACATATTTTCTATTCTATAGATTAATTTCTTTATGAACATACTAATTACCGGAATTCACGGTTTTGTGGGTTCCAACCTTGTTATATCCTTAAAGGCTGCACATACGCTTTATGGGCTAGATATTATTGCACTTGAAAAAGAGGGAATTGCGAAGACCTTCTTATGGGAGGATTTGGACAAAGATACATTACCTGCAATGGATGCGATTGTTCATCTTGCCGGTAAAGTCCATGATACACGCAATAAGAGTACAGCAGATATTTATTTTGAAGTAAATACTGTTCTTACGCAACGTATCTTCGATTGGTATCTGGCTCAACCCTCAGTAAAACGTTTCATCTTTTTTTCTACGGTGAAGAGTGCCGCTGATTATGTAGAAGGGGATATTCTCACAGAGGAGTGTGTGCCAACTCCGGTAGGACCTTATGGGGAGAGTAAGATTAAGGCTGAGAATTACATCATAAGGAAGTTTGCTCCGAAAGCATTACAGAATCCTTATCATGCTTTTATTGACAGTGAATTATATCCTGATAAGAAGGTATATATAATGCGTCCTTGCATGATTCACGGTCCCGGAAACAAAGGTAATTTGAATTTGCTCTATGGGGTCGTATCGAAAGGGATTCCATGGCCACTGGGCGCTTTTGAAAACCGTCGTTCATTTACGAGCGTGGGTAACCTTTGTACTGTGATTGAAGGACTATTGACCAAAGAGGTAGCAAGCGGTATCTATCACATGGCAGATGACGAAGCACTCTCTACCAACGAGCTGATTGAGGTGATTTGTTCTGCTATGGGAAAGAAACCTCATATTTGGCGTATTCCGAGGGGACTGATGAATGGTGTGGCAAAAGTTGGTGGTTGGCTTCATCTGCCGTTGAATCCGCTCCGTATGCAGAAGTTGACGGAGAATTATGTGGTTAGTAATGAAAAGATTAAGAAAGTTTTGGGATTAAAGAAGATGCCGGTAAGTGCTAAAGATGGTTTAACCGCTACAATTAAGAGTTTTCTAGCTAATAAGTAATTTATAATCATGAATATTGTTATTTATGTAATAATATTAGTTCTGCTCTTCGGGGTGGAACTTTTTTATTTTAAAATAGCTGATAAGTGTAATATCATTGATAAACCTAATCTCAGAAGTTCGCATACGAGTATCACACTTCGAGGTGGTGGTATTATCTTCTTGATGAGTGTATGGATTTGGGCGTTTTTCTTTGGTCTTGCTTATCCTTGGTTTCTGGTGGGATTGACGACTATTGCGGGTATCAGTTTTGTGGATGATGTTCATAGTGTACCAAATAAAATCAGATTGATTGTACAGTTTGTGGCTATGTTATTGATGTTTCAAGATTTTGGCATTTTAACTCTGGAGAGTTGGTGGATGTTTGTGGTTGCGTTGATTCTATGTGTGGGCATCATCAATGCATACAACTTTATGGATGGCATCAATGGTATTACAGGAGGGTATAGCCTGACAGTGCTGTTACCACTAATTTATTTAAATTCAAAATTATGTTTTGTGGAGAACAGCTTTTTGATAGTGGTATTGATGGGTGTGCTGGTTTTTAATTTCTTTAATTTCCGTAAGAAAGCGAAGTGCTTTGCCGGTGATGTAGGTAGTGTGGGGATTGCATTTATTATCCTGTTTGCTTTGGGCAAGTTGATTTTGCTGACGGGGGACTTTACTTATATCCTGTTGTTGGCTGTTTATGGAGTGGATAGTGTGCTGACTATTGCGCATCGCATTATGTTGCACGAGAATATCGGTGAGGCACATCGAAAGCATGTTTACCAGTTGATGGCAAATGAGTTGGAGATACCACATGTGGTGGTTTCTATCATTTATATGTGTTTGCAGTTAGTGGTTTCGTTCGGGTTGACTTTGCTGCCGATGAGTCATTGGATTTATTTTATGGTGGTATTATCGGTATTATGTATTATATATGTATGGTTTAAAAAGAAATACTATTATCTACATGAAGAGTATCTTAGAAGTATAGGATAGTAATTTGAATATATACAGTATTGGGAGTGCAGCCGAAATTCATTTTATTATAGATCAATTGTGTGGTTCTGTTTATTTACCTGCTGATTTTGATTATAAAAAAGAATTAGAAGATGTTCTTAGAACAAAATATTTATAGAAATGAAGATATTTCTTGATACAAATATTGTAATTGATTATTTATCTAATAGAGAACCGTTTGGTGAAAAAGCCAAGCAAATATTCTATCTAAGTGAGTCACCGGATGTTGAGTTATGTGTAGGCAATGTGAGCATAGACAACTTTTAGAATTCAGCTTTTTCTGCTAATGTTGATTGTATTGTTACTAGAAATACAAAAGATTATACTATGTCAGAAATTTCAGTTTATACTCCTGATACTTTTTTAGCTAAATAGTATTCTTTTAGTGAATTTGATTGTGATATAACCTGCTGTATATAAGCGTGGTATGATTTACTCTCAGAAAACAGCCTTCCCCGGGCTGTTTTCTTTGTTTATGCCCGTCTATATTTTCACCTTTACATCGTTGTCAACGAAACGAGAACTTAAAAAGTAGTTTAATTAAAAATGTGAAGGAGAAAAATTATGTCTTTATATTAATACCAATATTTTTTCCATGATATTTGAATTTGTATAGTAACTAAAGAAAGTAGTCTTTTTTTCTTGTTATTTGCAAGATTTGCTTACCTTTGCCTATCATTAATACTTGTGAAAATGAATAAACGAGTAGTAATATTATGGGGCTGTCTCTTGTTTTGGGCGGTTTCGCTCATGGCGCAGGATGTGCCAACAGGGGTGGTTACGGCCTTTAACAAAGGGAATTCTCAGGAGCTGAACGGGTATCTGAGTGATAAGGTAGAGCTGATTCTTGAGAACCGCTCAGTCAATGTAGACCGTCAAGCGGCGAAGGAAAAGATGGCTGCTTTCTTTTCCGGTAATCAAGTTAGCGGTTTTACTGTAAATCATCAGGGCAAACGTGATGAGTCCGGTTTTATAATTGGTACTTTGACAACTGCAAACGGAAGTTTCCGGGTGAATTGTTTCTTTAGGAAAGTGGCGAATAAATATGTAATACATCAAATAAGAATAGATAAGACAAATGAATAAGGAAGAAGAATTGATTGACAGGTTGATTGACCTGGCTTTTGCCGAAGATATAGGTGATGGTGACCATACCACCCTTTCGTGCATTCCTGCTACGGCAATGGGCAAATCCAAACTTTTGATTAAAGAAACCGGTATCCTTGCCGGCATTGAAGTAGCCAAAGAGGTGTTCCGCCGTTTCGACCCGACTATGAAGGTGGAAGTGTTCATCAACGATGGCGCCCAAGTGAAACCGGGTGATGTAGCTATGGTTGTAGAAGGAAAAGTGCAGTCTTTGTTACAAACCGAACGCTTGATGCTGAACATCATGCAACGTATGAGCGGTATTGCCACTATGACCCACAAATATGCCGAGAAGTTGAAAGGTACGAGTACCCGTGTGCTTGATACTCGTAAAACTACTCCGGGTATGCGTATTCTGGAAAAGATGGCGGTAAAGATTGGTGGGGGCGTAAACCATCGTATAGGTTTGTTCGACATGATTTTGCTGAAAGACAATCATGTAGACTTTGCCGGAGGTATTGATAAAGCCATTACCCGCGCCAAGGAATATTGCAAAGAGAAGGGAAAAGACCTTAAGATAGAAATAGAAGTGCGCAACTTCGATGAACTGCAGCAAGTGCTTGACTTGGGTGGAGTAGACCGTATCATGTTTGATAACTTTACGCCTGAAATGACCAAGAAAGCTGTTGAAATGGTTGCAGGTCGTTATGAAACGGAGTCTTCCGGTGGTATCACATTCGATACCTTGCGCGACTATGCCGAATGTGGCGTAGACTTTATCTCAGTCGGTGCTTTGACGCATTCCGTAAAAGGACTTGATATGAGTTTTAAAGCATGCTGACAAAGGTAGGAACTGTATTACTGAATAAATAGAAGAGCCTTTCATAAATTTGCCTTCATGAAGCAATTCTTATGAAAGGCTTTTCTGTTAATAATCAATAGATTATCGACAATGGAAAAACAGATGGTGCGTCAGCCCTAAACAGAGGATGTGTTTCGGAGTGATAGATGATATAATGGAAATATATGAAAAACATAATTTGGAATAAAGTAAAGACAACTGTCAAAGGTTGGCAAGTAGGGGACTACATCCGGCAGACTTCCATTGTGGTGATTGGTGTACTGATTACTTTTGTCGGCAGTGAGCTGGTTACTCAAAATTCCGAGAAGAAAGATATTCGAGCCACCATGTCGCTGATTAGGGATGAACTGAAAAGCAACCGGGATAATTACGAGAGTATCGTCTCAGAGTTCAGAGAGGATGAACACCTTTCCGGTTTGTTGGTGGAGTATGACCTGAAGCATCGGACGATACCGGAAGATTCATTGATACAGTTCCGCTTTCTTTTGGGGCATATCCGCAGCTTCTATTATAGTCAGAATGCATTGGATATACTTAAAAGTTCCATGTTGATGCAGAAGATTTCAGATAAAGAATTATTGTTGCAGTTGACCGGAATCTATGAAGTATTGGATGGATTCAAGGCGACTATGAATGGCTATTACGATATGAAGGATGAAATTATGGTCCCTTTCCATTTGGCACTGACTGACGAACAGACGAACCAGATAAATCGTGGAGGATATGGGGCATGGGATATCTACTTGTCGGATAGGTCGGTACGGAACTTTGTCAGGGTAGCGAAGAACTATTTCACACCAGACTACATAGAACGCGTGGGAAGACGTATAGACAAGGCAATACAAGTGCTTGAAGAAAGATATGATTTAAAATAAAATGATTATGGCGACAAATCTTTTATAGAATAGATGCACTGGATGTATTGAAAGGTTCTTTATTTCTTTAACTTCTTTTTATAATTAATTCAGCAGCATTTTCAAAGGTGCTGCGTCTAACTAACAAACGACGCGAAGAGGCGTCCGTAAAACGAGCACTGACATTGGAAAATGAGATAGAACTGATAGAGGGCTGCCGGGCAGGAAAAGATTCCGCCCGAAAGGAACTTTACACTCTTTATTCCAAACAGATGTTGGCGGTATGTTACCGTTATACGGGCGATATGGATGCGGCACACGATGTTTTGCATGATGGCTTTATCAAAATCTTCACTCACTTCACTTTTCGTGGAGAATGTGCATTGGGCACTTGGGTGACGAGGGTGATGGTGACACAGGCCATTGACTATCTGCGGAGACAACGCCGTTTTAGCCAATTGGTAGTGAATGAAGAACAGCTGCCCGATGTGCAGGATGAAGCAAGTATTGTAGAAAGCGGAAACCGACTTTCTGAGGAAGTGCTGATGGCATTTGTGGCGGAACTTCCCGACGGATGCCGTACGGTATTCAACTTGTATGTGTTCGAGGAGAAATCGCATAAGGAAATAGCGGAACTGCTCCACATCAAGGAACATTCATCCACCTCGCAGTTGCATCGTGCCAAATGTATGTTAGCGAAAAGAATTAAAGAATATACTGACAATGAACGAAAAAGATGAAATAACCGGATTATTCCGCAACCGCCTGACCGGGGCGGAAATGACGGTGCGTGATGACTTCTGGGAGAAGTTGCAGGAAGATGTGGCATCTTCGGCTGTAAGTCGGAAGAAGGCTGCTTTTCTTTCTCCCAAATATTATCGGGTAGCGGCTGCTGCATCCGTTCTGTTTGTGTTGGGAGCTGCTTCGGCTGCTTTTTGGTATTTCTCTCCGAAAGAAGAAATAAAGGAGGCCTTTACGCAAGTGGCTGCTTTGACACCGGAAGGCAGTTTGAACGGTGATGTGGTACAGGAGTCTTTCCCCTCCATACATCAGGCAACTCCGGCAGCGCAGAAACCCGGCATGAAGCAGCCTGCCAACGGAATTCTTGCAGGCAAATCGGAAGATGAAAATGAATCTGTCTCCGTGAGGCTTTCTATCACTATCAGACAACGAGTACAGACCGGTGGCGGTTACTTCAATAACAATACTGTTTCACACAACGGCAATCCTTATCAGAATACCACCACTCAGGGTAATTCCGATTCTGATATTTTCCCGTCCGTTTCTGCGGAAGAAGAACCGGAAGATGCTCTTTTAAAATATCAGAAATCACGAAAGTGGGCTTTGAAAGCAGCTTTGGGGACTTCTCTTCCTAAAGGAGACTATAATATGCCGCTGACGGCCGGAGTTACAGTAGAACGCAGTCTGAACAATTGGCTTGCATTGGAAACGGGTGTACAGTACAATCGTCTGCATGCCGACCGTACGCTGCATACTTTAGGTATTCCGGTAAAACTGAACATGACACTGGCAAGCATTTCGAAAGTCGATTTGTATGCCACCATAGGAGGAACTGCCGAGAAATGTATTGCCGGCGCTCGGGATAATGGTTTTGATGCGGAACCTGTTCAACTGTCAGTTGCGGCAGGTATAGGGGTTCGTTATAAATTGAATGACCGTTTTGCCTTGTTTGCCGAACCTTCGGTTTCTCATCATTTCGATACAGACTCCGACACCAGAACCTTGAGGACTGAACGCCCCGTGAATTTGAATCTTTTGTGCGGATTGCGTATGACTTATTAACCTTAAATGCTGTACAACAAAATGAATACTTTCTATAAAATATATAAATATGGGTATGTGATACTCGCAATGGTATGTTGCCTTTCGCTTGTATCTTGTGGTGAAGAGTCACTGGATTATAATCATCCGGACGTAGAGCTGTTTGTAAAACAACTGAGGGCGGGAAAATATTCTACTCAAAGTCCGGAGGGACTGAGCAATGTTCCTAAGTTTGCCAAAGAGGACATTGAGGAACTCTTGAAGTACGCAGAGGATTTGACGGTAATACCTTCTTTCCCGTTGGCTCCCGTTTCTTATTCGGCAGGTGGAAAATTGCGGTTGGGTGAATGTATCCTATGGACGGTAGAAACAATTCGTTTGGGACATAATGCTTCAATGGGGTGCAAAATGGTACATGTTGATGCCGAGAACTATGAAGGCATTTACTTTTTGACTGATGAAGAGGTCTTGGATGCAGCCGCTCGTTACCGTCGCTGGTGGGAGGGCAGGAAATATCCGCGTACCATGTGGACTATTGACCCCTGTTATGACGAACCGCTCTGTGGAAGTGGTTATATGTGGTGGTGAGGCTCTGTTGGATGAGGTATGAAGTGTAAGGTATAAAGTATAAGGAATTAATCGGGTGAAATATATTATTCTCTTTTTAGGGCTGCTATGTACGGTAGCCTTCCCTCTTTACGCTCAAGAGTGGACTCCGCAGGACTCTTTGCGTTTGCGCCAATTGCTGAATGGAGAGGGAGAGGTGAAATTGAATCCGGACGTATTGAAGGAGATAGGTATTGAATCTCCTTTAGGTTCTCAGAAAATGGAGGAAACTAAATCATGGCTGGATTTTGACGCATCTTTGCCTGCAGTACCTCAGATGCCGGAGAAAAAAGTCGTGCTGACTCTGCGCCCATATACAGCCAACACCAAATACAACTGGGATCCGGTTTATCAGAAAAAGATTACAGTAAATAAGAATACATGGCGGGGCAATCCGTTCTATGAATTGACAAAACTCAAAATCTATACAAACTGGGCTAAACGTCCGTTAGATGCCGGACCGCGTGAAAGTCTGGAACAGATAGAAGCTACCGGACTACGCTATATGGTGACCGAACGTGCCAATAATATGGCGGTAGGTAGCTGGAGAGGTGTTGGCGGCGGTGGAATCTCCGGTGACTTTATGCGTCCTTTTACAAAAGAGTTTTGGAATTGGAAGGCTGCCAAGCGCCGTGCGCGTACATTGGAAGTATTAAAAAACTATGGTGATTCTATTAGCGCCCGCCGTAAAGACGCAATTATAAAATAGAGGTATCTTTTTTTTAATTTTTTAAATATCGAACTTTATCTCTCTTATTCTTGTTCATAAAGATAAACCTTTAAAGGATAAATAATGGATAGAATAACTTCTCTGTTTGGGATAAAGTATCCCATCATACAAGGTGGTATGGTGTGGTGTAGTGGCTGGCGATTGGCGTCGGCAGTGAGTAATGCCGGTGGTTTAGGCTTATTGGGGGCAGGTTCCATGCATCCCGAAACTTTACGTGAACATATACAAAAGTGCCGTGCGGCTACGCATCATTCATTTGGAGTGAATATTCCTTTGATGTATCCTCAGATAGAAGAAATCATGCAGATTGTGGTCGATGAAGGAGTACGCATCGTGTTTACATCTGCCGGTAATCCTAAGGCATGGACCGGGTGGTTAAAGAAACACGGCATTACGGTAGTGCATGTTGTTTCGTCATCCCGGTTTGCTATGAAGGCTGAAGAGGCCGGTGTAGATGCTATTGTTGCCGAAGGCTTTGAAGCCGGCGGGCATAACGGGCGTGAAGAGACAACTACTCTGTGTTTGATACCGGCTGTACGTGCGGTTACTGCATTGCCATTGATTGCGGCTGGCGGCATTGCTACCGGCGAAGCGATTCTTGCGATGCGTGCATTGGGAGCTGAGGGTGTTCAGATAGGTACACGGTTTGCTTTAACGGAAGAGAGTTCAGCCAGTGAGGTATTTAAAGAATATTGCCTGCATCTGAAAGAGGGCGACACCCGTTTGTTGTTAAGGAAATTATCTCCGGTACGTCTGGCTCGCGGTAATTTTCAGCGGGCGGTGATGGCAGCTGAGGCTGTTGGAGCTACTGAGGATGAATTGCGTATTCTCTTGTCGAGAGGACGTGCCAAGCGCGGCATCTTTGAAGGAGACCTTGAAGAAGGTGAGCTTGAAATAGGACAGGTTTCCGCCTTGCTCCATGAGAAAGGAATACAAACGGTTGCGGAAGTAATGAATGAACTGGTAGCGGGTTATCAGCGGGCGTGCGCAGATAGAGATTTACTAAAACAATGGGGAAGATTTAGTAAATCGTTGCCGGAGATTTAGTAAATCGTCGGGTACGTTTTAGTAAAGTTAGAAAAGATATTGCCTATAATGAAAAATCCTTTTGATGTACATCATACCGGATTTTCATTATAGGCAAAATTATATGGCAAGCCTGTCTTTATCCTTTAGGGGGAGTATTTTTCGTAGAAGCAGGTGCAACGTTCTCGCTTGCGGCTGCCGAAGCGGTTGTTCCGGCAGTCACTGTGGCAGTTTTACCCGCAACTTGCGCGGCCGGTTGTTCTTCCCAATGGAACGGCTCAAAAGTCGAATTCGGATCAACCCAGCTCGGCTTCTTGGAAGCGTAGATGATGAACGGAGCAATCACTACAATAAGCGCACCGATGATAAGTACGGAGAACCATACGGTATTGCTACCGGTAGAAATCTGGCTGGGCGGGATGAAGCTCAGTACGAATGCGAGCAATGAGCCGCAGAAACCGAGGCCGCCTACAAGCCACATCAAACCATTGCCGCCTTTACCGATACGGAACGGACGGTTCAGCTTTTTCATCTTATAACGCAATACGATAGCTCCGGAGAACATCAGCATATACATAATGAGGTAAAGAACTACCGTCAGCTGCGAAAGAATCTGATAGAAACTTTGTACCGAAGGCATCACTACGAACAGAAGGCTTAGTATGGTTACAGCGCCGCCTTGCACGAACAGAATGTTCTTTTGTACACCCAGCTTGTTTGTTTTCTGGAAGAACGGAGGCATATAACCGGCTTTACCTACGGCAAAGATACCTTTGGACGGACCGGCAACCCATGTCAATACACCTGCCAGTACTCCGAACGCCAGTGCGATGGCTATAATCGGTGACAACCAGGAAGCATGGATATAGCGGAAGTAATTATCGAAGCCTACCAGCAGGCTTTGCGTAAGGCTGATATCCTTGGCGGGGATAATGACGCCCAGAGCGAATGTACCCAACACAAAAATAAGAACCGTAATCAACGCGCCGATAAATACGGCTTTCGGATAGTTTTTGGACGGATTGTTGACATCCTTTACGTGGATACCGCCCATTTCCATACCTGCATAAAAGAGGAAGATACTTGCGGCAAGCACCACGTTGTCAAAATTCGTCAAGTCCGGGAAGAAGCTGCTATGGAAATCCATATTGGAATGTCCGCCTGTGGCGAGGTAAATGATACCGAGGACTATCAGTAATCCGGCAGGGATGATTGTACCTACCAAACCGCCCACTTTGGCTACTTTTCCTACCCAGCTCATACCCTTTAGGGAGATGAACGTTGCCAGCCAGTAGATAACGAGCACCACAACCAGCGTATAATACTTGTTGTTTGCCAACGCCATGTCGTGCACGTCATTCATGCCGATGAAGGCAATAGATACGGCACCGAACGTTAATACTGTAGGATACCAGATTGTACTTTCAATCCACTGTACCCAGATGGCAAGGAAGCCGAGCTTTTTTCCGTAGGCTTCACCTACCCAGCGGAATACACCGCCTTGTTTGTCTTGAAACATAGCAGCCAATTCCGCAGCGACGAGTGACGTCGGGATAAGGAAGACTATGGCTGCAAATAAGTAATAGAAGGCCGAACTCATTCCGTACACGGCCTCGGCAGGTAGTCCGCGCAGGGATACTACTGCCGTTACATTCATGATGGCCAGGGTAAACACGCCCAGCTTCACTGTTTGTTTAATATTTGCCATAAGTTAAGGTTTTAGGTGAAAAAAATATAAGTAAGTGTTGAAATTTAATTTATATCAAGAGCATCTGTCATTCAGAGCGTAGCGAAGAATCTCTTCTCTGTGTATACATCAAGAGAGTAGATTCTTCGCTACGCTCTGAATGACAGATAGTATAAGCTAATTATGTATATTCACTTATAAGGAAAAATCGTGGCTTTATCAATTAAGGAGTGGTGTTTGCAGGTTCCTGTTTCCGTTCTGCCTTTTTGTAATAGTCCTGTTTTTCCTTGTTACGTCTCTCTACCAGACTCGTTACATATACTGTGAAAATGGGAAACATCATCATGCCCAACGCTGCCAGTAGTACGGACAGCACCCGTCCTGTGACGGTGACCGCTATAATATTGGAACCTACCGTAGTTACATCCATGAATGCCCACCACAAGGCATCGCCATAGCCCGCAACCAAAGGGTTGGTTCCGTGCTCCATGACGTAAAAGGCGAGACTCGAAAAATAGACGGTGGCCAACAGCATTGTCAGATAAGATACGAACAAGCCCGATGCGCGGTTATACGTCAGCCAACCCACCACGATAGCCATAGCATAGCCTCCCCTTACCAACGGGATGAAACGCAGCATATAGGTGATTTCGGGTGAGAAAGTCCAGCCCATATAGGCTATAATGTTCTGATAAGGAATAGCTACCAGCAGAAAGATGAAATGTGTGGCAACATAACGTTTCTTGTTTGTTGCCAAAATCCATTCCAGCACAAAGTCTGCCAGGAACAATGCGCAAATCCATAGCTGTACTTCCATATACACCGATTGCTCGTAGAAAGGGATGCCTTTGAACGTATCGATGGAGATGCTGATGACCAAGAATAGCGAAAGTAGCAGGATGATGATATGCAGTATGCCGTATATTCCTTTTTTTCGCATAACGAAGTCTGATAGAGCCATTTTCATTATTCTACAATCGTCACATTGTCACCGTTGAATACGCCCAGACCAAGTTTGTTCATGATAAACTTGATAGCCAGTTGAGCCTTGAAGGAGTTACCGGCTTCGTCCAATGGGGGAGCGAAAGCGGAAACACCCATTACGCCGGGCAATACGGCCATTACGCCACCGCCCACACCGCTCTTGGCTGGTATGCCGGCTGTGTACATCCAGTCTCCTGAGTGTTCGTAGAAACCTACGGTGGAAATCATTGAAGTGATTTTCGGTGCGAGCCCGGCTTCAAATACGCTTTGTTTGGTGACGGGGTTAACACCGTTGTTGGCAATCGTTCCGGCTGCAATACCCAATTGCTCGGCTGTGATACCCAGTGAACATTGGCGGGTATAAAGGTCGAGCGCCAAATCCGGATCGTCGTAAATCCGATTGTAGTTCTTTAATAACCAAGCAATGGAGCGGTTGTTGAAATTTGTGGCCGTTTCCGATTTGTATAACTCATCAATAAGTTGTGGAGCGGAGCCGCACAGTTCAGTAATATTTTGCACAATGGCATCCCATTTCTTGTTTGGGTTTCCTATCGGTTGCACCATAGAGCAGGCGGAAATAGCGCCGGCATTTACTAATGGGGTGGAAGGATGGTCATTCTCCAGCAGAATGGCAATAATAGAGTTGAACGGCAGGCCGGTGGCGTCAGCGCCAATCATATCCAGTACTTTCTGTGCACCGTACTGTCGCAGGATAAGTATGGCAGTATGCACTTTTGAGACTGATTCTATTCCGAAGCGGTAATCCGTATCACCAATGTTGATAGTCTGTCCGTTCATCAGGCAAATGCTGAGGCCGAATAACTCGGAGTCTATGTTGGCAAGGTACGGAATATAATCCGCGTTTTTGCCGCCTGTTTGTCCTTTCACCTCATTGTAGGCTGTTTGGGCAACTTCTTTTATTTGAGAAATTGATATTTTCTTTTCCATATTTATGTATATATAACGTGATAGAGTGATAAAAGGTGATAGAGCAATACCACACTATCACCTTATTACTTTACTACTTTATTACTTTTTGTGACGTTTTCCGCCGTGATTGAAGATTTTGCTTTCTACCGGCAGATTCTTGTCCTGTGCCATACGGGTAGGAGTGGGATAATCCAGTTTCTCCAGTTCGGCAATGGCATTCTTGATGTCGCCCAGCAGCATATCTGCCATGTCGCGGCTGAATCCCTGACGGACTACGACACGCATCACTACATAATCTTCCAGTTTGGCAGGAAGTGTATAGGCAGGAACCATCCAGCCATGTTGTGAAAGCTTGTCTTGCAAGTCGTACAGAGTCCATTTTGCAGTCTTTGCATACTCCGGTTTCAAGTACCAGATGAACAGCGGGTTTTCCACTTCATTGGAGTAGTTTACGAACGGAGCCATTTTACCGATTTCATCATGGATATACTTGGCGATTGTGAGTGAATTGTACTGTACTTCTTTGTAACCTTGGAATCCCAAGCGGATAAATTGGTAGTACTGTCCTAAAATCTGTGCGGCAGGACGGGAGAAGTTCAAACCGACCTGAGTGATGTTAGCGCCAAGATAGTTTACGCTGAATGCCATCTCTTCGGGCAGATATTCTTTGCCTTTCCAGCAAACCCAACCCAGACCGGGATAGACCAAGCCGAACTTGTGACCGCTGACACTGATGGAAAGCACCCATTTCAAACGGAAGTCCCATTTCTTTTCAGGATACAGGAACGGGAGGATGAAACCGCCGCTTGCAGCATCTACGTGGATAGGAATGTCGTAGCCGGTCTTGGCATTGTATGCGTCGAGTGCTTTGTCAAGCGCTTCAACGTCGTCATTCAGTCCTGTCCATGTAACACCTTGGATGGGTACGATACAGATAGTATTCTCATCACACATTTTCAGAGCTTCTTCGGGGTCGAGCGTGGTCTTGTCAAGAGTCAAAGGCACTTCACGCATTTCAATCTGCCACAGCTGGGCGAATTTTTCCCATACCACCTGGAAACCGGTTGAGATAACAAAGTTAGGTTTGTCAAACGGTTTGCCTTGAGCCTGACGCTTCTTGCGCCAGCGCAGCCATGCAGCCACACCACCCAGCATACATGCTTCTGAAGAACCGATGGCGAGAGCACCTGTTTTCCAAGTGTCTTTTTCCGGAGAGTTCCACAGATTGGCAACGATGTTGATACATTTACCGTTCATTACAGCGATGCGGGGATACTCGGTTTCGTCGATGTAGTTGATGTTGATAGCTTCGTTCATCAACTTGGTTGCATATTCGTCCATATAAGTCGTGACGAACGTAGCCAGGTTCAGACGGGGCTGAGTCTGTGCAAAAGTCTCATCCTTCACCATTTGGTAGGCAATCTCCGGAGTGGTAGGCCCTTCGGGAATTTTTTCTACCGGTGAGGGCTGCAACATTCGGTTCGAACCGAACACCTCGGTCTTTGCATCTCCTTTTCTGAAATTTAAATCTTTCATATAACTATAAGTTTTTAAAGGTTTAGGCGGCGGGGACCTTCCCCGTCGAATTTTCCACAACAACGACCCTCACGAAAGAAAGTTCCGCCGTTTTACATTATTTGGCGTTTATTAAAAGGGCGGGGGAGGCGTGTTAATTAGGGGTTGGAGGAGTTATCATTTCCCCTGTTCGAACATTCTGTTACATCGCTTGTTTTCCTTCAACTAACTAACCCACTTTTGAATTATGAAAATTAATACCGGACAAGGAACCATTCCTCTTATTACGCTTATAGGCATTTGGTCTGTTTCTGCACTGACTTCATTGCCGGGCTTGGCTGTTTCGCCTATTTTGGGAGAACTTTCCACTATTTTTCCCCATGCCACAGAGTTGGATATACAAATGTTGACTTCTTTACCTTCCTTGCTTATTATTCCTTTTGTATTATTGGCAGGTAAGTTGGCGGAGAAACGAGATTTTATCCGTTTACTGAGGGTAGGGCTTTGGCTGTTTGCTGCAAGCGGAGTTCTTTATTTGTTTTCTTCCAAGATGTGGCAGCTGATGGCTGTCAGCGCTTTGCTCGGTATCGGATCAGGATTGATTATTCCGCTTTCTACGGGATTGATTTCCCGGTATTTTACAGGGGAGTATCGTGTCAGGCAGTTTGGATATAGTTCTGCCATAACCAATATGACGCTGGTGGTGGCTACGGCTGTAACGGGTTATCTGGCGGAAGTACACTGGCGTTTGCCTTTTGTTGTATATCTGTTACCGTTGGTTTCTTTGGTTCTTTCGGCTTATTTAAAGAAGGATACGGCCTCGGTAACAATCAGGCAGGCATCGGCTACTGTTCCTTCCATAAAGTCTGTACCTGTCATTTCCGGTAAATACGGTATACACGTACGCAATCTTGTCCAGCTAATGTTGTTCTACGGACTGGTTACGTACATAGTTCTTGTGGTTACTTTTAATTTACCTTTCTTAATGGAAGCACATCACTTTTCAAGCGGTAATTCAGGGCTGATGATTTCTCTGTTCTTCCTTGCCATTATGGCTCCGGGATTTATGTTGGATAGTGTAGTGAAGCTTTTGGGGAATAAGACCAAACTTTATAGCCTCTTGGCTATTGCTGCAGGATTGCTGTTGATGTGGATTTCTCCTACGGAATGGCTCATTGTACCGGGATGTATTTTAGTCGGCTTGGGATATGGCATCATTCAACCTTTGATTTATGATAAGACAGTTGATACTGCCATCCCTCAGAAAACGACACTTGCCCTTGCTTTTGTAATGGTGATGAATTATCTTGGCATACTGTTGTCTCCTTTCATCACAGACTTTTTCCAATGGGTATTCCACACCAATTCCCAAGAGTTTCCGTTTATTTTCAATTTATGCATCACGGCATTAGCTATGTATTGGGCGTATGCGAAGAAAGAAGAATTTTTGTTTGATGATTGAGATAGTGGATAGAAAGTTACATTCAGATTTAAAGTTGCATTTGCATTTAAAGTTGTATTTGCATTTAAAGTAGCATTTGCATTTAAAGTTGTATTTATTTTGAGGCTACATTTAGGTTACTAAAGCCTGAAAGGCTTTAATCTCCAAGCCCTGGGCAACGCCCAGGGTCTGAAAAGGCCTTCTACCTCTTTTCGCCCTGTAAGGGCAGAAGACTTGTCTATCTTTCTTCTGCCCTTACAGGGCGAAATGTTAATCAAATATATATATATACCCGGGGTGTTACCCCGGGCTTGGAGATAGAAGGCTTTCAGCCTTGGGTTGCGCTGTTATGTTGAGTCATAACTCACCATTCATAAATTGTGAATTATAAATTGTGAATTATGAATTGTGAATTATGGATTATGAATTATGGATTATGAATGGTGGATTATGAATGGTGGATTATGAATGAGGTATTTCCTCATACCTCATTCCGAACACATCTGCCACCGCCTTATATGTTACTTTCCCCTCTACCACATTCAGTCCCAAAGCCAATGCCGGATCATCTTTACAAGCCTGTTTCCAACCTTTGCAAGCCAATGCTACCGTATAAGGTAGTGTTGCATTAGTCAGCGCCATGGTAGAAGTAAACGGTACAGCACCGGGAATATTGGCTACTGCATAGTGCACAATACCGTCTACAACATACGTCGGTTCGCTGTGGGTAGTGGGATGAGACGTTTCGAAACAACCGCCTTGGTCAATGGCGACATCCACAAGCACAGTTCCGAGTTTCATCATTTTCAGCATATCCCTTGTGATGAGGTGAGGCGCCTTATCGCCGGGGATGAGTACGGAACCTATTACCAAATCTATGGTAGGCAGTTCCATTTTGATATTGTGGAGCGAAGAATAAAGCGTTTTTACATTCTTGGGCAATACCTCGCTGAGATAGCGCAGGCGTGGCAGGTTGACATCCGTAATCATTACTTCGGCACCCATTCCCGCGGCCATTTGTGCGGCATTGGTACCGACTACGCCACCACCTAAAATGAGTACGCGTGCGGGGCGGACACCCGGTACGCCACCCATCAGCTTTCCTTTTCCACCTTGCGGCTTTTCCAGAAAACGGGCTCCTACTTGGGTAGCCATGCGTCCTGCCACTTCGCTCATAGGAGTAAGCAATGGCAAGGAATGGTCTTCTTTCTCCACGGTTTCATAAGCGATACATACAGCACCGCTTTCAATCATGGCTTCGGTCAGTAATTTATCGGCTGCAAAGTGGAAATACGTGAATACCACTTGTCCCTTCTTAATCAGTTTGTACTCCGGTGCAATAGGCTCCTTCACCTTGACAATCATGTCGGCTATGGCATAAACGTCTTCAATGGCAGGCAGGATTTGTGCACCTACGGCGATGTAGTCATCGTCAGAGAACCCGCTGTTTGCGCCGGCAGTAGCCTGCACATACACCGTATGACCTTTTTTCACCAACTCGGCTACTCCGGCAGGGGTCATTCCTACACGGTTCTCGTTGTTTTTGATTTCTTTGGGTACTCCGATAATCATAATGTCATCTGTTAATGGTTAAACATGCTGCAAGATAGCGATTTCTCTGTCTCATTGTCATTCAGTATCAGGTGTTTTACAACAGAAAATACCTGATTATTTATAGGGTAAGACGGTAGGATTATGCTTTTTTGTTTAGGCGGAGAAAACTATTCTTTTTATATTTGCATTCATTAAAAAATAAGATATGATTTGTAAGAATATAAAACACTCTATATTTCTCTCTGTTTTGTTTTTCGTTGGCAGCGCACAAGGCGGGTATGCACAAGATGCGCCCGATATGGAAGCTGTACCGGAAATGCAGACAGCATCTTTTATTCCCCCTTTTGATTTCCCTATCGTTTTCTCCGGTAATTTCGGTGAGATACGCGCCAACCATTTTCATGGCGGACTGGACTTCAAGACCGGCGGGGCTATTGGTAAGCCGGTGCGTGCTTTGGCAGACGGATATATCTCACGCATCCGTGTGACGCACGGTTCGGGCTATGTGCTCGATGTGGATTATGACAACGGCTATTCCACTATCAACCGCCACCTCAGCGCATTTGTAGGCGATATAGCCCGGAGGGTGAAAGATTTGCAATATGAAAAGGAGAGCTGGGAAGTGGAGATTACTCCCGAACCGGGAGAATATCCGGTAAAGGCGGGGCAGGTGATAGCCCTTAGCGGCAATACGGGCTACTCTTTCGGTCCTCACCTGCATCTGGATATGATTGAGTCGGCAACAGGAGACTATGTTGACCCGCTGCCTTTCTTTATGAAGAAAGTGAAAGACAATACCGCCCCTCATGCCGAAGGCATCATCTTGTTTCCGCAGCCGGGCAAAGGTGTAGTAAACGGAAAACAGATACATCAGACCTTCCCTGCAAATCCCGTAAAACCTATCACAGCTTGGGGACTGATAGGTGCGGGAATTCGTGCCTATGACCACATGGACGGAGTAGGCAACCGTTACGGTGTGCATACCGTGATTCTCGAAGTGGACGGTGAGGAAGTGTTTCGCAGTGTGGTAGACCGTTTTGCCTACGAGGAAAACCGCTATATCAATTCATGGACGCATGGTCAGTATATGAAGTCATTCATCGAACCGGGCAACCGTCTGCGTATGTTGCACGCTTCCAATGGCAATCGAGGACTGATAGAAATCAACGAAGAACGTCCTTATCGTTTTGTGTACACTTTAAGCGATGTGTTAGGCAACACCTCGAAAGTCCGTTTTACCGTACAGGGGAAGAAAACCGACATCCGTCCCGTGGAACATCGTGAAAAGTATGCTTTCAAATGGGATAAGACCAATTATCTTCAAGAACCCGGTTTGGAACTGGTTGTACCGCGCGGAATGCTGTACGATGATGTTTGGCTGGACTATTCCGTGCGTGCCGATAGCGGGGATGTGGCTTTCACTTATCGGTTGAATAATACACGTATTCCCCTGCACGGAGCCTGCGAAATGCGTATCGGCTTGCGTCGCGACCGACTGGAAGATAAATCGAAATATTACGTTGCCGGTGTTACGGCACGGGGCGGAAAGTATAGCATAGGGGGTACTTATAAGGACGGCTTTATGAAAGTCCGTATCCGCGATTTGGCTACTTATACGGTGGCTGTCGATACCGTACCGCCGGAGATTACTCCGCTCAACCCTCAGCAGTGGGGGCGTACGGGACGCATCGTCTTTAAAGTCAAGGACAAGGAGACGGGAATAAACAGCTACCGCGGAACGATAGACGGGAAATATGCTCTGTTCGGCAAGCCCAACTCCATTAGCGGCAATTTGGTTTGCGAACTCGACCCGAAACATATAAAGAAAGGTGGCAAGCATACTGTGGAAATGACCGTAACCGACGGTTGTGGCAATCAAACCACGAAGCAGTTCCATTTTGTATGGTAGCTCTTCATTTATAGCAAAGCATTATTAAATAAACTATATAATAACAGAAGTATGAAAAGATTAACTTTCTCCGTCATGTTAGTGGTGGCAGCTGTGGCAAACGCATTTGCTTGTACCAACCTCATTGTGGGCAAGAATGCCTCTACGGACGGTTCTACAATTGTTTCCTATTCTGCCGACTCCTATGGATTGTTCGGCGAGTTATATCATTATCCCGCAGGTATGCACAAAAAGGGTACATTGATTGATGTGCACGAGTGGGACACCGGCAAGTATCTCGGCCAGATAGAGCAAGCACGCCAGACCTACAACGTCATCGGCAATATGAACGAATTCCAGCTTACTATCGGTGAGACGACCTTTGGCGGCCGTCCCGAATTGGCAGACACTACCGGTATCATCGATTATGGAAGCCTGATTTACCTCGGCCTGCAACGTTCCCGTACCGCCCGAGAAGCCATCAAAGTGATGACGGAACTCGTACAGGAATACGGCTATTACAGCGGCGGCGAGTCATTCACCATCGCTGACCCCAATGAAATCTGGATTATGGAGATGATAGGCAAAGGTCCCGGTGTGCGCGGCGCCGTATGGGTGGCTGTCCGCGTACCTGATGATTGCATCTCCGCACATGCCAACCAAAGCCGCATCCACCAGTTTGATATGAACGACAAGAACAACTGTATGTATTCTCCCGACGTCATATCCTTTGCCCGTGAGAAAGGCTATTTTGACGGAGTAAACAAAGATTTCAGTTTTGCGAATGCCTATGCGCCTCTCGACTTTGGCGCTCGTCGTTATTGCGAAGCCCGCGTATGGAGCTACTTTAATATGTTTACCGCCCGTGGCAACGAGTTCTTGCCTTATATACAGGGAGATACCGACACCCCGATGCCGCTTTTCGTGAAGCCCAACCGTAAAATCTCCGTACAAGATGTAAAGAATGCCATGCGCGACCATTACGAAGGTACTCCTCTCGACATCAGTAAGGATTTTGGTGCAGGACCGTATCATACTCCCTACCGTCTTTCTCCTCTTTCATTCAAAGTAGGCGATAAGGAATACTTCAACGAGCGTCCCATTTCTACACAGCAGAGCGGTTTTGTGTTTGTGGCGCAGATGCGTTCCACCTTGCCCGATGCTATCGGCGGTGTATTATGGTTCGGTACGGATGATGCCAACATGACGGTATTCACTCCCGTATACTGTTGTACGGATAAAGTGCCCGTATGCTATTCGCGCGTAGACGGTGCAGACTACATCACTTTCTCATGGAACTCTTCTTTCTGGATTTTCAACTGGGTTTCCAATATGGTATATCCTCGTTACGACCTTATGATTGGTGATGTACGTGCCACGCAGAACGAACTCGAAACCACTTTCAACGATGCGCAGGAAGGCATTGAATCCGTTGCCGCCAAACTTCTGGAGAAAGACCCGGCTAAAGCGAAAGCATTCTTGACAAACTATACCAATATGACGGCACAAAGCACTTTCGACACATGGAAGCGGCTGGGGGAATTCATTATTGTGAAATATAATGACGGTGTTGTCCGTAAAATGAAAGACGGAAAGTTCGAGCGCAACGCTATCGGTCAGCCTGCCGGCGTGGTTCGTCCGGGTTATCCGAAGGAATTTTTGGAAGAATATGTAAAACAAACGGGCGACCGCTATAAAATGCCCGATTGATTAGGATATTTGAACTTATTCTTTTACATTTGTGACTCAACAAAAAAATGAAGTATTAACCTTTAATATTAAAATAGTCTTATGGAAAATCAAGAACTGATTAAACAGGTAACTGAGAAAGCCGAAAAATGGCTTACCCCGGCTTATGATGCCGAAACTCAGGCTGAAGTGAAAAGAATGTTGGAAAATCCAGATAAGACCGAACTGATAGAATGTTTTTATAAAGACCTGGAATTCGGAACAGGTGGCTTGCGCGGCATCATGGGTGCAGGCAGCAACCGTATGAACATCTATACAGTAGGCGCAGCTACCCAGGGACTGGCAAACTATCTGAACAAATGCTTCAAGGACAAAGAGCAAATCTCCGTAGTAGTGGGTCACGACTGTCGTAACAACAGCCGCAAGTTCGCTGAAATCTCGGCCGATATTTTCTCTGCAAACGGCATCAAGGTTTATCTTTTCGACGATTTACGTCCTACTCCGGAAGTTTCCTTTGCTATCCGTCACCTCGGTTGCCAAAGCGGTATCAACCTGACTGCAAGTCACAACCCGAAAGAATACAACGGCTACAAAGCCTATTGGGATGACGGTGCACAGGTACTTGCTCCGCACGACACTGCCATTATCGATGAAGTGAACAAAGTAACAGTTGAGGACATCAAGTTCCAAGGCAACAAGGATTTGATTCAGATTATCGGTGAAGACATCGACAAGATATACTTGGATAAAGTTCACACTCTTTCCATTGACCCGGAAGTGATTAAGCGTCAGAAAGACCTCAGCATCGTTTATACTCCGCTTCATGGTGCAGGCAGAACGCTTATTCCCGCTTCTCTGAAAGAATGGGGCTTTGAGAATGTACACTGCGTGCCCGAACAGATGGTGAAGAGCGGTGACTTCCCGACAGTGATTTCTCCGAACCCTGAAAATGCGGAAGCCCTTTCTATGGCTATCGAACTTGCCAAGAAGATTGATGCGGACATCGTAATGGCAAGTGACCCGGATGCCGACCGTGTAGGTATGGCTTGCAAGGACGATAAAGGCGAATGGGTGCTGATTAACGGTAACCAAACTTGCTTACTCTTCTTATATTATATTATCAAGAACCGTATCGCCACAGGCAAGATGCAGCCTACGGACTTCATTGTGAAGACCATTGTGACTACCGAACTTATCAAGGCCGTTGCCGATAAGAATAAGATTGAAATGCTCGATTGCTACACAGGCTTCAAGTGGATTGCACGTGAAATCCGCCTGCGCGAAGGCAAGCAGCAATATATCGGTGGCGGTGAAGAAAGCTACGGTTTCCTTGCCGAAGATTTCGTTCGCGATAAAGATGCCGTTTCCGCTTGTTCACTGTTGGCAGAAATCTGCGCTTGGGCTAAAGACCAGGGCAAGACGTTGTATGACATCCTGATGGACATCTATGTAGAATATGGTTTCTCTAAGGAAACTACCGTCAATGTAGTGAAGCCGGGCAAGAGCGGTGCAGATGAAATCAAGGCTATGATGGATAATTTCCGTGCCAATCCGCCGAAAGAAATCGGTGGCTCTGCCGTTTCTTTGATTAAGGACTACAAGACTCTGAAAGCTACCGATGCCAAAGGCAACGCAACCGACTTGGATATGCCCGAAACATCCAACGTTCTTCAGTACTTCACAGAAGACGGTACGAAGATTTCTGTTCGTCCTTCAGGTACGGAACCTAAGATTAAGTTCTACATTGAAGTGAAGGGTGAAATGGGATGTTCCAAATGCTACGGCAATGCAAACGCTGAGGCTGAAAAGAAAGTGGAAGCAGTGCGCAAATCACTCGGTATCTAAGAAAGCCTGACTCTTTATATGGAAAGGTGCAAGTGGCGGAAAGCCGCTCGCACCTTTTTTCATATCTAAAAAGCTACTCCCACACTTGTTTCCCACACCCATTCCCAACGTTTGTAGATTATATTGAATCGGCGGTCAATGCCGGTTTTTACCTGTACCTGTCGATTGATGTCATAAGAGAACTCGCTTCCGAAATACAGCGGACTTACTGCTCCCGGCAATATGGCGGACTTACTGCTGCTACGGCTGTATCCTGCGTAAACATGGTAGCCGATTTTTTGAGTTATGTTAAACTTGAAGTCTGTCTTTTGTTGTAAAAGCGTTCTTGCTCTTCTGTCATATGCCGTAGTGGCTGAAATACTGAACCGTTGGATGTTCAGGAAGTATTTATTCCGTAGTGGGGTGTTGTGATATATGCGTGTATTGTTCAGCCGGAATTGGGGCATTGCGTATGTCTGTCGGAAGTCTTCCCGCTCGGGCAAAAGCTCTTTAACGGGTAAAATGGGAATACTGCGTATATGTGCGGGTGTGGAAAATAATAAGTCAATTTCTTGCTTGACAGTAGGATTAATGGGTATATCCGTTTCTCCGTCCAGTATCTTTTTCAGCTTAATGGAGTCTTTTTTTGTCCATATAGTCTGTCCTTGTACCGGAAAGGACAAACCGGCAGATAATATAGCCAGTAATATATATTCCTTTTTAATCATTCCTGTTTGTTGTTGAGCCTTGGTTATAGGTTAGACGCAACATATCACAAAAGGCTGCAGGGAATGACTGTAAAAAAGGTTAAGAGGATAGTCCGCGTAATCCGTTCCTAAAAGGAGTCATTATATGGCTTTTGATGTGCCTCAATTAAGTTTCTTTTATATTCTTTATGCCGATTATCTAATCATTCTCCGTTAAATGCTGTTCTTATATGCGACAGAGGTCAACAGTTAACAGATAGTACTACAGATTGCGGTTGCACGCCGATTGGTTGATGTGAATGAGAGTCGTTTCATTCGTAGTTGTTCGTTTGTGAGCGCGTGTTTTCCGCAATCTGTTTTTTCTTTTCCTCTTCTGAGATTGAACTCTTTAATCGTTATTCTCCAGCCACCAGTCAATCAGTTTGCGTGCAATGCTTAGTTTTCGCGGGATTTCCGGCAGATTGTCTTTGGAATAGAATGCGCCGGAACTGAGTTCATCGGCTTGCAGTTTGATTTCTCCGCTTTCATAGTCGGCAATGAAACCTACCATTAATCCGCTGGGATAGGGCCAGGGCTGACTGCCGAAATACGTGATGTTCTTCACCTTTAGCCCCGTTTCTTCCATAACTTCCCGTTCTACGCATTGTTCCAGCGTCTCACCCGTTTCGAGAAAACCGGCTACCAGTCCGTGGAAAGTTCCGCGGAAGTTGCGTGCATGTACCAGCAATATCTCTTTGCCTTTCCGTATCAGCACGATGATGGCGGTGGAAACCGGGGGATACATCTCATTGCTGCATTCCGGGCATTTCTTCATGATAGGAGTCTTCTGTTCCATAGGAGTGCCGCATACGGGACAGAAACGGCTGTGCTCGTCCCAATAGAGTATCTGGAATGCTTTTCCTGCTGCTTGGTAATCTGCCAATGGCAGGTAGTCGTAAGAAGCGCGCAAGCCTATCATTACCCATTCTTCGGTTTCGGGCATGGGCTGTTCGAGGGCGAAGGCTTTTATTCTGTTCCCGTTCGTCAGAGCTACCTCATGTATTTTGCATCCTGTTGCGGGGGGGACAGGAGGGTTGGTTCCATATGGTATATTGTATCTGTTTTCTCCGTTGCTTGTGTACTCTTTCTTTAGTAGCAGTTGGTCTTTGAAAAAAGCGAACCACTGTGTGATAGTTGTTTTATCCAAATTTTCCATTGTTTTCTTTATTTGTTTGTATTAGGCATTTTCTCTTGCTGAACATAGACTGTTGACCTTCCCATTCCTCGTCGGCGCAGGAATCCCTGTTGGATGAATTTGTTCAGTTCATCTATGGCTGCATGCCTTGTCAATCCGCTCAGCTGGATGTATTCGTTCTTGTTGATACACACATTTTGTTGGAGAAACAGTACAAGTCGTTCTTTTCTCATTTCTTCCGTAGCTGCTTTCTCATTCTTTGTTTTTTTTGTGGTGGAGTGGATGCGTTCCAGAATCATGGAATGTTTGATTTTTTTGCGGAAGGCACTGCTGATGCGCAGGTTTACATTTTGAAACTGTACAGATTCGGAACGAATCTTCTTTTTCTCGTCGTCTGTTTCCCGCAGGCATTTTAAGGAAGTACTGAAGAACCCGAGTTCTCCCAATTCCACGATGTTTCCGTTAGCTAATAAGTCGCAAAGCTCGTCAATGCAGGCGTCCAATGCTGCCCCTACCATATTTTTCGGCAGATGTTGAAATACGGATATATGTTCCACGAATTCCTTTTTGGTATAAGTCTTTTTGGGACAGATACGTGCATGGAGTGATTTTTTGTCTTCTATCCCATCGGGTGAAGGCGTTTCATAAAGGTCGTAATAAGCACTCATAAGATGTTTTGTTTGTTTATAGCGATAAACTGTTTTTGCCGCTTTGAGGGCTTATTTCCGCAGCTAATCGAACTAATATTTATCTTGTTAAAAATTAATCGTCCGACAACTGTTGCATTATCGTCCAACAGCTGTTTAATTATCGTCCGACAGCTGTTGGACGATAATGCAACAGTTGTCGGACGATTAATTATTGGGAACAAAGATATAGTTTTTAGTAATGCGGAGGGGAGGGGAAGGTGAGAAATTTATAAAATAAACACATAGCGAAAAAGTAAATTTGGGTAAAACGTAGCGAATTAGCTGATA
>ENA-OWPN01000563-OWPN01000563.1-human-gut-metagenome-genome-assembly--contig:-NODE-563-length-48522-cov-4.368787_pt1 | contig 48522 bp, 48 predicted proteins | sample MGYA00248266_ERZ651850 | MGnify/ENA primary metagenome ERZ651850 (study PRJEB26924, sample SAMEA4378296) | human gut metagenome | biome: human gut; feature: human-associated habitat; material: faeces... | reverse complement strand
AAGTCAAAGCCGGTTCTGTATTGATGATCGATAAGAACCGCCCGGAGATCAAGTTCGTTTCACCCGTTAGCGGTGAAGTAACTGCCGTAAACCGAGGAGAGAAGCGTAAAGTGCTTAGCATCGTAGTTAAGCCGGACGCGCAGATCGAGTACGAGGATTTCGGTAAGAAAAATGTGTCTTCACTGAAAAGTGAAGAGGTAAAAGAAGCCCTGCTCAATGGTGGTATGTGGCCTTTTATCAAACAGCGTCCGTACGATATCGTAGCTACGCCGTCAGATGAACCGCGTGACATTTTCGTGTCTGCGTTCTATTCTGCACCGTTGGCTCCGAATTTCGATTTCATTTTGAAAGGACAGGAAGCTGATTTCCAGACCGGGTTGGATGCATTGGCAAAACTTACCAAAGGTAAAGTGTATGTCGGCATCAGAAAAGGTTCTTCCGTGAATGTGAAAGGTGTTGAAACGGTTGAGTTTGAAGGACCACATCCTGCAGGTAACGTAGGGGTACAGATCAACCATATCAAACCGGTGAACAAACTCGAAGTAGTTTGGGTGGTAAACCCGGCAGATGTGATCGTTATCGGTCGTCTGTTTAACAAAGGTGTAGCTGATTTCAGCCGTTTGGTTGCTATCACAGGTTCTGAAACAACAGAAAGAGGATACGTTAAAACAATTTCCGGTTGTACGATCAACAGTCTGGTTGCAGGAAAGATCCTGGAAGGCAAGGAAGATCTTCGTATCATCAGCGGAAATGTGCTGACCGGAACGAAAGTTCGTAAAGACGATTATTTGGGTGCTTACGATAATCAGATCACCGTGATCCCTGAAGGAGACAAAACGTATGACTTCTTCGGTTGGGCAACTCCGGGATTCGGAAAATACAGTGTAAGCCACTCTTTCTTTACCTGGTTGGCTCCGAAGAGCAAAGAATATGTAATCGATGCACGTATCAAAGGAGGTAAACGCGCCATGATCATGTCGAACGAATACGAAAAAGTATTCCCGATGAGCATCTATCCCGAATACCTGCTGAAAGCCATTATCGCTTTCGATATCGATAAAATGGAAAATCTGGGTATCTATGAAGTTGCTCCGGAAGATTTTGCACTTTGTGAATTTGTTGACACTTCCAAGATCGAGATCCAGAAGATCGTACGTCAGGGATTGGATCTGTTATACAAGGAAATGAATTAATAACATAAAAAATTAGAATACATTGAAAGCGTTAAGGATTTACCTCGACAAGATTAAGCCTAACTTTGAGGAAGGCGGAAAGCTGGCGATGTTCCGTTCTGTATTCGAAGGTGTTGAAACATTCTTATTTGTTCCGAGCACCACTTCGAAATCAGGCGTGCATATTCACGACTATATCGATTCTAAGCGTACCATGACTGTGGTTATTATCGCTTTGTTGCCTGCTTTGCTTTTTGGTATGTACAATGTCGGCTATCAACACAATCTGGCTGTTGGTGCTGATCCCGGATTTTTGATGACATTCATCTTCGGTTTCCTGGCTGTACTGCCTAAAATTATTGTTTCGTACGTAGTAGGGCTGGGTATCGAGTTTGCTGTTGCCCAGGTGAAAAAAGAAGAAATTCAGGAAGGTTTCCTGGTTTCCGGTATATTGATCCCGATGATCGTTCCTATCGATACTCCGCTGTGGATGATCGCTGTGGCTACTGCTTTTGCAGTTGTTTTTGCCAAGGAAGTGTTCGGTGGTACAGGTTATAACGTATTTAACGTTGCATTGGTAACACGTGCATTCCTGTTCTTTGCTTATCCGGCTGCCATGTCTGGCGACCAGGTATTCGTTCGCACAGCCGATACATTCGGACTGGGTGCAGGAACAGTAGTTGACGGTTTCTCCGGAGCCACTCCGCTGGGACAGGTTGCTATTGCCGGTAAAGATATGATCGGTTCATTCCAGACAGTTGACGTACTGGGTAACCCGATGACTACCTGGGATATGTTCCTGGGACTGATTCCGGGTTCAATCGGTGAAACATCCGTATTGGCTATCCTGATCGGTGCTGTTATCCTTCTGTATACTCAGATCGCAAGCTGGAAGACTATGCTGTCTGTATTTGTAGGTGGTGCTGTTATGGCTGCTATCTTCAATATGATCGGCACAACGGTGGCTATGTGTGTATCTCCGATCGATCATTTGTTCCTGGGCGGTTTTGCTTTTGGTGCCGTATTTATGGCTACCGACCCTGTGACATCTGCACGTACTGAAACAGGTAAATATATCTATGGCTTCCTGGTAGGAGCAATGGCTATCATTATCCGTGCATTGAACCCGGGTTATCCTGAAGGTATGATGCTTGCTATCCTGTTGATGAATGTATTTGCTCCGCTGATCGACTACTATGTGGTAGAAGCTAACATCAACCGCAGATTGAAACGTGTAATCAAATAATGTAAGAAGGAGTATGGCAAAATATAAATGTAAAGTATGTGGATATATCCACGAAGGAAATAAAGCTCCGGATGTTTGTCCTGTATGTGGCGTTCCTGCTTCTGAATTTGAAGAAATCAAAGAGGCTGCTGCCGGTAAGAAGGGATTGGATAGAGACAGCAACGTATATACAGTAGTTTATGCTTCTGTAATGGTTGTTTTGGTAGCTGTTGTATTGGCATTTACTTCACAATCGCTGAGAACTTTCCAGCAGAAGAACGAAGATAACGACAAAAGACAGCAGATTCTGCGTTCAATCAATGTATCTGTTCAGCCTAATGAAGCTGAAGCAAAATACAGCGAACTGATCAAAGAATCTTTCCTTGTGAATGAAAATGGAGAAAAGGTGGAAGGTGATGCATTTACTGCAACACCAGATCAACATCCGGTATTCGTAGCCAATGTAGATGGTAAAAACAAATATATCATGGCTTTGTCTGGTGCTGGTTTGTGGGGACCTCTGTGGGGATATCTTTCCGTTGATGATGATAAGAATACAATTTTTGGTGCAGACTTCAGTCACCAGGGGGAAACTCCGGGGTTAGGTGCTGAAATCTCAAAACCTCAGTTCAGTAATGAATTTAAAGGTAAAAAATTGTTCTTTAACGGCGAATTCAAATCCGTAGCTATTGTTAAGCCGGGTAAGAGCGTAGCCGGTCAGGACTATGTTGACGGTATTTCAGGTGGTACGATCACCAGTCAGGGGGTTGACCATATGTTGTTCAATAGCCTGAATGGTTATGTTAAGTTTTTAACCTCACAAAATCAGTAAGAAGATGGGATTATTATCAAGTAAGAATAAAGAAGTTCTGTTAGGCCCGTTGAGCACAAACAACCCTGTCATCGTACAGATGTTGGGTATCTGCTCTGCATTGGCTGTAACATCAAAACTTGAGCCGTCTATTGTAATGGGTATTTCCGTGACGGCTGTGGTGGCGTTTGCCAACGTGATTATTTCGTTACTGCGTAATACAATTCCTAACCGTATCCGTATTATCGTACAGTTGGTAGTTGTTGCCGCATTGGTAACTATTGTAAGTGAAGTATTGAAAGCATTTGCCTATGATGTAAATAAGCAGCTTTCGGTGTTCGTTGGTCTGATCATTACCAACTGTATCCTGATGGGACGTCTGGAGGCGTTCGCCCTGGGTAACGGTCCGTGGGAATCTTTCCTGGACGGTATCGGTAATGGTTTGGGGTATGCTCTGATCCTTGTGATCGTAGGTTTCTTCCGTGAATTATTGGGTTCTGGTACGTTACTTGGATTCCAGGTGATCCCGCAGGCATTCTACGACTTCGGCTATGTAAACAACGGTTTGATGATCCTGCCTCCGATGGCTTTGATCGTGATTGCCGTGATTATATGGGTTCACCGTTCTAAGAACAAAGAGCTTCAAGAAAATTAATACAAACTATTAAACGAATAATAGAATGGAAGAATATTTAAGCACGTTTGTCCGCTCGATCTTCGTAGACAACATGATTTTCGCATACTATCTGGGTATGTGTTCTTTCCTGGCTGTTTCCAAGAACGTAAAGACTGCTTTAGGATTGGGTATGGCTGTAACGTTCATTTTGGTATGTACGTTGCCGATCAACTATATGCTCGAAAATTATATATTGAAAGAAGGCGCCATGAGTTGGTTGGGCGCTGAATATGCAGGAGTAAACCTGAGTTTCCTTTCTCTGATCATCTTCATCGCCATCATTGCTTCATTTACGCAGTTGGTTGAAATGGTTGTTGAGAAATTTGCTCCGGCATTGTATGCATCTCTGGGTATCTTTTTGCCGCTTATCGCTGTAAACTGTGCTATCCTGGGTGGTTCTCTGTTTATGCAACAAAGAGCATTTCCTAATGTAGGAGTTGCTACTGTATACGGTTTAGGTTCTGGTATCGGTTGGATGCTGGCTATCGTTGGTATGGCTGCTATCCGTGAAAAATTGGCTTATTCGGATATACCGAAGCCTTTGAAAGGTCTGGGTATTACCTTTATCATTACCGGTCTGATGGGTATGGCATTTATGTGCTTCTCAGGACTTAAGATCTAAGTATTAACGCATTAAACAAGAATAAAGATGATTATATTAATGTCGGGCGGACTTACCATTGCAGTCGGAGCAGTTGTTTTCCTCGTGATTACACTGATCCTTGTTGGTTCGCTTTTATTTGCGAAAGCAAAATTAATACCATCGGGCAATGTGAGGATGGTTGTTAACGGAGAAAAGGAATACGATGTTCCCATTGGTGGAACAGTATTGAATACGCTTCAGAGTGAAGGTATTTCCTGTCGTCTGCTTGTGGTGGTAGCGGTAGCTGTGGACAGTGCCGTTGTCAGGTGCCGGAAGGTGGCGGAAACATTCTTCCTACGGAAGTTGGTTTCTTCTCTCGTAAACAAATTAAAGATCATTGGAGACTGGGTTGCCAGACCAAGATAAAAGAAGATATCAAGATCAAAGTTCCTGATGAAGTATTCGGAGTTAAGGAATGGGAATGCGAAGTGATCAGCAACAAGAACGTGGCTACCTTTATCAAAGAGTTTATCGTTGCTCTGCCTAAGGGTGAACACATGGACTTCGTTCCGGGTTCTTATGCACAGATCAAGATTCCTGCATATACTATGGATTATGACAAGGATATCGATAAAGACCTGATCGGTGAAGGTTATCTGCCGGCATGGAAGAATTTCGGTTTGTTCGGTCTGAAATGTCAGAACACTGAACCGACTATCCGTGCTTACTCTATGGCCAACTATCCTGCAGAAGGAGACCGTATCATGTTGACGGTACGTATCGCAACTCCTCCTTTCAAACCGAAAGAACAGGGTCCTGGATTCCAGGATGTGATGCCGGGTATCGCTTCTTCTTATATCTTTACCCTGAAACCGGGTGATAAGGTAATCATGAGCGGTCCTTACGGTGATTTCCATCCGATCTTCGACTCTAAGAGAGAAATGATGTGGGTCGGCGGTGGTGCCGGTATGGCTCCGTTGCGTGCTCAGATCATGCACATGACTAAGACATTGAAGACAACAGATCGTAAGATGTCTTACTTCTATGGTGCACGTGCATTGAATGAAGTGTTCTATCTGCAAGACTTCCTGGAAATAGAAAAAGAATTCCCGAATTTTACTTTCCATCTGGCGCTTGACCGCCCGGATCCTGCAGCTGATGCAGCAGGCGTGAAGTATACAGCTGGTTTCGTTCATCAGGTAATTTACGATACTTATCTGAAGGATCACGAAGCTCCGGAAGATATCGAATATTACATGTGTGGTCCGGGCCCGATGTCGAAAGCGGTAGAAAATATGCTTGACAATTTGGGTGTACCTCGCGAAATGTTACACTTCGATGACTTCGGTGCATAAAAAACGGTAGGTATTCACAAGCCTCAATAAATAAAAAGGGAAGAAATAATATTTTCTTCCCTTTTTTTGTAATATCATGCAGCATTTTCCGTTCTTATTACATCTTAGCTAATATAGACATAAAATTGAGCAAGATTATGAAGTTGTTGATTCTATCTTTTTTCGCAGTTATACTAGGTTACTCTCTTCTTTTTAATGAAAAAGAAGAAATAAGTCAGCCAATACATGGAATTGATAATTCTGTGTATATTCATAAGTCCGATACTCCTCGAGTGGACTCCGTGGCCATTTATTATAATAAAACTGCATCAGTTTTATAAAAATACTCCAAATAGCAATATTTATTCAGTAAATGTTTGTTTATTAAATAAATATTGCTATGTTTGTTCCGTATAATTATGAATATACGGAAATGCTACACCAGTTTATTACTATATATACTTCTGAATTATTGACAACAATGCTCCTCGGAGTGTTGATTTTGTTATGTCTGCCTGTTCATGTCGCAAAAACAGGAGACTCTTTTCCTATTGATCATACGACCCAGTTGATTCCGGTCATATCTGATTCTGTTTTTGCGGGGGAACAGAAAAGATTGGCTGAATCTAATAGGGGATTCACACATCATATAGTCCTGGATAAATCTTTGATAAGGAATTACAGTCTCCGGTTGGGCTGACGAACCCTTATCCGGCAATTAGACGTTGAAGGATAAGGGGAGAGGCTTTGTGTGAAAAAATCTAATACTTATTATCTGTCCTGTTTTCAGATGAATAAGAATAAGTCTATTGTCTTTTTTTACCAGTTTTGTTTATTCCAGCACATCATATTCCGGAATTCCTTCCAAAAAAGAATAAGTCAAATTTTCGTAGTCTATTTTGCAGCAGAAATGGCTGATACCGTTGCTGACTGCAAGGTAACGCACGTGTAATACCATGTTATAACGCACTATCTGGTCGAATACGGAACTCGTGATCTCGATATGGGGGGCTTTGTACTCTACGATCATTAAAGGGGTTAAAAAGCGGTTATATGCAACCGTGTCACATCGTTTGGATGTGCCGTTCAATTTTAAAGGAACTTCATTGGCCAGAAGTTCTTTGGGATATCCCTTGTCACTAATCAGATAATTCACAAAATGTTGCCGTACCCACTCTTCAGGGGTCAGAGCAACAAATTTACGGCGCACCGGATCGAATATGACGTGCTTCCCATCTTTTTCCTTTACTTTAGCAGCGAATGTTGGTAAATTTAATGACAGCATTTATTATATTTGTCGTTTATATTATACACTATGATTGTACCCTCAAAGGTAATGATTTATGAAAACAAAACAAGAAATCGTTGAAAATTGGCTGCCTCGTTATACCGATCGTAAGCTGGAAGATTTTGATAAGTATATATTACTCACGAACTTTACCAAATACGTAGAGCTGTTTGCCGAATCTTTTAATGTGCCCATACTCGGACTGAAAAGTTCCATGCCGAATGCTTCGGCGGAAGGTATTACGATTATTAATTTCGGCATGGGGAGCGCAAATGCGGCAACAATCATGGATTTGCTGTCAGCCGTCAGTCCGACAGCCGTCTTATTTCTAGGTAAATGCGGTGGCTTGAAGAAAGCCAATAATTTGGGTGATTATGTATTGCCGATCGCCGCCATTCGTGGAGAAGGAACTTCCAACGAATATCTGCCGGCCGAAGTCCCGTCGCTCCCTGCATTTTCGATGTTGCGTGCCATTTCTTCTGCCGTTCGAGACCAGGGGAAAGATTATTGGACCGGAACGATTTATACAACGAACCGCCGTGTCTGGGAATACGATACTTCTTTCAAGGAATACTTGAAACGTACGCATGCCACCGGTATCGATATGGAAACAGCCACGCTGCTTACAGCTGGCTTTGCCAATAAAATACCGACGGGAGCCTTGCTGATGATCTCGGATAAGCCTTTGGAGGAAGATGGGGTTAAAACAGAAGCCAGCGACCGGGTTGTTACCCGTAACTTTGCTCCCGAACATGTAAAATTGGGTATCGAAGCCCTTCGTCAAATCATCGACGATAAAAAAACAGTTCGTCATATCCGGTTCAGTTGGTAATATTTAATGCTTTATTATGGCTAAAAAAGAAAATACGTTCGAGGAAATATGCCGGGATATCGTTGCTAAGAAATTCCAGCCCGTTTATATTTTAATGGGCGAAGAACCCTTTTTCATGGATAAGATAACCGATCTGCTTATTGAGAACGTGTTGTCGGAGTCTGAACGGGACTTTAACCAGATGATCATGTATGGTGCTGATACAGACGCGGCTATGATCATCAATGCTGCCAGGAGATTCCCTATGATGTCTGAATATCAACTGGTGGTCGTGCGTGAAGCACAGTTGGTCCGTGATATAGAATTGCTGACCAATTATGTGAAAAATCCGCTTAAATCGACCGTGCTGGTTGTCAATTACAAGTACAAGAATCTGGACAGAAGGAAGTCTTTGGCTGCAGCTACTGAAAAAACAGGCGTTTTGTTCGAAGCGAAAAAGATTCCTGATTATAAAATGCCTGGGTTTATCGTTTCGTTCATGCAGCAGCGTTCCATCGGGATCGATCCAAAGGCCGCTCAAATGCTCTCAGACTTCCTAGGAAACGATTTAAGCCGTCTAAGCAAGGAATTGGACAAGCTGGCTCTGATCTTGCCTGAAAAAGCCCCAAAACGCGTCACACCGGAGTTGATTGAACAAAATATCGGAATAAGTAAAGAGTACAATAACTTCGAGTTGATAAAAGCGATTGCAGTAAAGGATGTATTAAAAGCAAACCGGATTGCTCAGTATTTCGAAAAGAACCCGAAAAGTAATCCGATACAGATGACCCTTCCTGTAATTTTTAATTATTTCTCAAACTTGTTAATCTGCTATTATACGAAGGACAGATCGGAAACAGGCTTAATGACAGCGTTAGGTTTAAGAGGGACTTTTCAGGTGAAAGATTATATGACCGGGTTAAGGAATTATCCTGCTATGAAAGTTTTTAATTTGATCAGTGACATCCGGACTACTGATGCCAGGTCAAAAGGAGTAGACAACTCTTCTGCTTCGGATGCAGATTTACTCAAAGAATTATTATATAAAATACTTCATTAAAAAATAGAATCGGTAGTGCAAACTGCATATGGATGATCCTGGAGTGATCGCCATATGCAGTTTTTTCTTTTCTAGCCGTTACGAGTCTTGATAACGGTTTTTTGCCCTTATTTTTCTAGAACAGTCAGATTTCCGAACATTGAAAAACAGGGTATCTGTTTTGTTTTTCAATGATTCGGTTTATGTTTTACCCCTCTGAGAATTTAATATTTATTTCTTCCTGTATAGTTGTTTACAAATATCACGAAAAAATCAACTTTTAGGGTATAGGATACAAAAGTATATCACATAGAGGAAAGAGTTACAACAAAAACAAGACATATTGGCAGTGATCATTTTATAATAAAAGATATCATATTACAAGTGTATACAACCTGAGATAGGTTACTTTTGTGATCAGATATATTTGTATACAATCGGATAACGCTACAGGTTACTTTTGTATAGCATAGAATGGCGTTACAAATGTAGTAGTATACATTACTAATATAAATCAATAAAAATAGGTTTAAATACTGTTACTACAAATATATATGATAATACATCAAAAACCAGCTCATTATCCAGATATATTAATTGTATACATTAATTTCTTCCTATAATTCCGTATATAAATGTGAAATTGCTTCTTTATTTCATAAATACAGAAGCTATAACAATCTATTTTACAGATATTTATTATATAAATTCATTAACACTACTTTAATCCTATTTTATGCTTTCTTGTATAGATTTACAAACGTATCAGCTACAAATGTACGACACATATCACAATTGTATCGGTTTATGATTATAAATATAAATTGCACAATTGGAAATAATGTGTTATATTTGTGTCATGATTTAATTCTGTATTAAATTTTTGTAAACAGTCATATTGGCAGCTATTTTTGATATATAATCCGCATTTTGGTTATGAAAGATCGTATTTTAGCAGTAATGGAACATGAAGGACTAACTCCTTCCAAATTTGCTGAGGCAATCGGTATCCAGCGATCAGCTATGTCACATATTATATCCGGCAGAAATAATCCCAGCCTGGATGTACTGGTAAAAATTCTGGAACGGTTTACGTATGTAGATTCTGACTGGCTTTTATTCGGTAAAGGCAATATGATGCGCGAACATGTGTTAACTGAGTCCGATTTGTTTACAAATACGACGATAAATCCGTCCAACCAGCCGGATTCTCCCGAATATCGCAAGGAAATTAGGGTTGAGACACCTGTAAACACACCTAAACAACCTGTAATAGAACAAATTGTGCTTCCTGAACAACCTTCTAGAAATGTGAGCAAAATAATGATATTCTATTCAGATAATACATTTGAGACTTTTACTCCTGAAAAAAACAAGAAAGACTAAGCCAGCATTGCTATATACATCTTATTCATGTATCTTTGTATAGAAATTGAGTAATCATATTATATGAAGAAGTACATATTAGATATGAAGGTTACTGAAAACAACCGCCTTCATAAAAATTATTGCCTGCTAAAATTAACCAGCGACGATACTTTGCCGGAAATGCTTCCCGGCCAGTTCGTTCAGGTACTGGTGGATAACTCTCCTACAACATTTCTTCGCCGGCCCATTTCAATCAATTTTGTAGATCGGACAACCAATGAATTATGGTTGCTTATCCAGTTGATTGGCGATGGAACACGCCGTATGGGAGAATATCGCCCCGGAGATATTGTAAATATCATGTTGCCACAGGGTAACAGTTTTACAATTCCTGCCGATGAAGATAAAAATCAGAAATTGCTGCTTATCGGTGGTGGTGTCGGTACAGCCCCGATGTTATGTTTGGGTTCTGTCCTGAAGAACGCCGGTTTTGAACCTGTCTTTCTGTTAGGAGCACGTTCAAAGGATGATGTACTACAGTTGGATGAGTTTACAAAGATCGGAACTGTTCACATAACTACCGAAGATGGTTCTCTCGGGGAAAAAGGTTATGTAACCAACCATTCCGTATTGAAAAACGTTCATTTTGACCGGATTTACACATGTGGACCGAAGCCGATGATGATGGCGGTAGCCAGATATGCAGCTGCTGAATCGATCACATGTGAAGTCTCACTTGAAAATACAATGGCCTGTGGTATAGGTGCTTGCCTGTGCTGTGTAGAGAATACGAAAGAAGGTCATGTATGTGTTTGTACTGAAGGTCCCGTATTTAATATAGAGAAATTGACATGGCTGAGTTAAATGTAAACATAGGTAATTTGCAGTTGAAGAACCCGGTAATGACTGCTTCGGGTACATTTGGATACGGAGTGGAATATTCAGACTTTATGGATATTTCAAGACTGGGCGGTATTTTTGTGAAAGGAACAACTATCCAGCCACGCGAAGGTAACCTGTATCCCCGCATGGCGGAAACTCCTTCCGGAATGCTGAATGCCGTAGGTCTGCAAAACAAAGGTGCCCAATATTTCGTCGATAATATCTATCCTGCCATTAAGGATATCGATACCAATATGATTGTAAATGTGAGCGGATCGTCTGTCGAAACATACGTGGAATGTGCAGAAAAAATCGCAGAGCTGGATAAAATCCCGGCCATCGAACTGAATATTTCCTGTCCGAATGTAAAGCAAGGCGGTATGGCTTTTGGGGTGACAACTTGTGGTGCGGCTGAAGTTGTGAAGGCTGTCCGTAAAGTTTATCCGAAGACCCTTATTGTAAAACTTTCTCCTAATGTAACCGACATTACAGAGATTGCAAAAGCTGTCGAAGCCGAAGGAGCCGACTCTGTTTCGCTGATCAATACCATGCTCGGAATGGCTATCGATGCAGAGAAGCGCAAACCTATATTATCTACAATAACAGGTGGCCTTTCCGGTCCTTGTGTAAAGCCGGTTGCTCTCCGTATGGTATGGCAAACTTATAAGGCTGTCAAGATTCCTATCATCGGTTTGGGCGGCATTTCCAATTGGAAAGATGCCGTCGAATTTATGCTGGCGGGAGCTACTGCCATACAGATCGGAACTTATAATTTTATTGATCCGACCGTATCGGTGAAAGTGATCGACGGCATGAATGAGTATTTGGACAGACATGGATTTAAGTCTGCGAAAGAGCTTATCGGAGCTTTGGAAGTATAAGGTTACTATATAAACAGAAGAACCTCCTTACCTTTTTTGCGACAGGAAGTTACTTATTATTTGTAACACCCGGATGTCATCGATAGATAGATCCGGATGTCACTAAGGTCAACACCCGGGTGTCAAGCTTTTGAGATCCGGGTGTCGATCAGTTTTACTACTGACCTTTGTCAAAAGATATAGTAGGGTTTTATGGAAAGCACAAGCATCAGCGGAAGATTAGCCATATGATTTCGTTGATTAGATTCGGAAGACCATGATAGTTGTATTTGTCGGCAACCTGTTTCAAGATAGACAGTGATAGTTCAGTGATAGTAAAATGATAGTTGAAAAGGACAACTATCATACTGTAAAGACCATATTTATAGATGTTTATGCGTAAAAATGATAGTATGATAGTTGTTTTCAATTTTTGAGTATGTAAGAGTTATATATTTTGAACCAAGTAAAAATAATAAAATGAGAAACAAATTATTTCTTTTAATCTGTTTGGTGATTCTGTCTATATCGCTGAGAGCCAGTGATGAAAACGTTATCCCTATAACAACGGAAAATACCAGCCTGATTTTTAAGGTCGGTGATAACGGTCGTTTATACCAGTCGTATCTGGGGCAAAAGCTTCGTTTTGACAGCGATATCGATCAGTTACCGATGGGTAAGGAAACCTATATTACGCATGGAATGGAAGATTATTTCGAACCGGCTATCCGTGTTTTGCATAATGACGGTAATCCTTCGCTGCTTCTGAAGTATGTTTCTTCCGAGAGCCGGGAGCTGCAACCGGGAGTTACAGAAACTGTGATCAAGCTGAAAGATGATGTGTATCCCGTCATTGTAGACCTTTATTTTATAGCGTATGCCAAAGAGAACATAATCAAGACCTATACCGAAATATCCCATCAGGAGAAAAAGCCGGTTACACTCTATAATTATGCTTCTTCCATGCTGCATCTGAACGGTGACAAGTATTTTCTGACAGAATTTGCAGGTGACTGGGCACACGAAGTCAATATGACCGAGCAACAGCTTTCATTCGGCAAAAAGGTACTGGATACAAAGTTGGGAAGCCGTGCAAACATGTTCAATTCCCCTTTCTTTTTGCTGGCATTGGACGAGAAAGCAGAAGAGAATGAAGGTGAAGTCCTTTTCGGAACAATCGGCTGGACAGGAAACTTCCGGTTTACCTTCGAAGTCGACAACCTGAATAATCTGCGTATCCTTTCAGGCATAAATAACTATGCATCAGAATATTCCCTAAAGCCTAAAGAGGTGTTCCGGACTCCTGAATTCATCTTTACTTTCAGTGCGGAAGGAAAAGGGAAAGCCAGTCGCGATTTTCATAAATGGGCTCGTAAATACCAGGTAAAAGACGGTGATAAGCCGCGCCTGACCTTGTTGAATAACTGGGAAGCTACTTATTTCGACTTCAATGAAGACAAACTGGTCGATATTATGGACGAAGCGAAATCACTCGGAGTCGATATGTTCCTGCTGGATGACGGATGGTTTGCCAATAAATATCCGCGTAGCAGTGATCGCCAAGGCCTGGGAGACTGGGATGAAACAGCAGACAAGCTGCCCAACGGCATTGGCAAACTGGTGAAAGAAGCGACTGACAAAGGTATAAAATTCGGTCTGTGGATCGAACCTGAAATGGTGAATCCGAAGAGCGAACTGTATGAAAAACATAAAGACTGGGTAATTCATCTACCGAACAGGGAGGAATATTATTTCAGAAATCAATTGGTATTGGATCTCAGCAATCCGAAAGTTCAGGATTATGTATTCGGGATCGTGGATAACCTGATGACGAAGTATCCGGGCATCGCCTATTTTAAATGGGATTGCAACAGTCCGATTACCAACATTTATTCACCTTATTTGAAGGAGCAGCAATCCCACTTGTATATCGAACATGTGAGAGGATTGTATAATGTATTGGAACGGGTAAAGGCGAAATATCCGGAGCTTCCGATGATGCTTTGTTCGGGTGGCGGCGGACGTACGGATTACGAAGGATTGAAATACTTCACCGAGTTCTGGCCGAGTGACAACACGGATCCTATCGAACGTATTTTCATCCAGTGGGGATATTCCCATTTCTTCCCATCAAAGACAATGGCGGCACATGTAACAAGCTGGAACAAAGGCGCCAGTGTGAAATTCCGTACAGATGTAGCCATGATGGGTAAGTTGGGCTTTGACATCCGTATCCATGATATGACTCCGACAGAGCAGGAATATTGCAAGGGGGCAGTGAAGAACTTCAACCGATTGAATAAAGAGATCTTAGAAGGAGATCTGTACCGTCTGGTGTCTCCTTATGAGGGAAATCATTCAGCCGTAATGTATGTAAATGAGGCGGTAGACAAAGCGGTTCTTTTTGCTTTCGATATCCATCCCCGATATGCGGAAAACCTGCAGCCGGTACGTTTGCGAGGGTTGAATCCGGATGCTCAGTACGAGATAAAGGAAATCAATTTACTACCGGGTACCAAATCGATATTGAAATGCAATGGAAAGACATACTCCGGTGAATATCTGATGAAAGTCGGAATCCCGGTATTTTCGGGCAGACAACTTGCCAGCCGGGTTATTGAGATATCTAAAAAATAACAAGAACGGATCCGTTCTTTGGCAAAAAGGGAGAGGCTAAACATTAGCTTCTCCCTTTTTTATTCTAAATATGGACCGGATACTTTATATTTTCCTTTTTGACAACAGAGTAACAGACAGGGAAGCACAGCAGAGCAAGACACCCACACAGGCTGTACCAGCCCAACCAAACAATTGCCAGGCAGTTCCGGAAAGAAAGGTTCCCAGTGATCCGCCTACAAAATAAGTGGTCATGAATATGGTATTTACCCGGTTCGAAGCAGCCGGACATAATTCGAAAATACTCGATTGGTTGCTGAGCTGGATGCATTGCATGCCAATATCGATAATAATTATACCTGCTATGATGGAAATATAAAAACTTCCACCGTAATAGAGTAACAACCAGGCAAACAAAATAAGTCCACATCCCCAAAAGTTAAAGCATCTGACACCTACTTTTTTGACATACTTCCCGACAAGTGATGCCGACATGGCCCCTGCAACTCCGCAAAGTCCCAGCATACCGACCACATCGCTATTGGCAAAGAAAGGCGCTTGCCCCATCTTGAATGCCAGACATGACCACATAGCGAGGAAAGAACCGAAAGCCAGCCCTGACCGAATCGCGTAAATGCGTAATGCCGGAAACTCTTTCACAAGAGAAAGCAGCGATTTCATCAGTTCGACATATTTTCCTTTGAATGTCGGACGTATATCCGGCAATACGGTGATCACGACAATACCGCAAACGACCATTAATCCGGCTGCAATATAGTACATTTCACGCCAGCCGAACAGTTCTCCAACCAGTCCGCTGATCACCCGTGATACCAGTATTCCGGATAACAGACCCGAAACGACCAACCCGACATTGCGCCCTTTATTTTCCGGTTTGGAATAGAGAGCGGCGATAGGAATGAATATTTGCGGTATGACGGAACAAACACCCGTGACCAGTGAAGCGACCAAAATTATATGAATATTGGGAGCGACGGCGATGCTTAACAGGGAGAGTACCAAAAGAGAAAAATTGGTAATAATGATCTTTTTACGTTTGTACATATCTCCCAGCGGTACGACAAACAACAATCCCAGCGCATAACCGATCTGGGTAACCATCGCGATCAGATTGGTTGTAAATTCGGATACGTCGAGATCACGCCGTATCATATTTAAGAGCGGTTGATTATAATAAAGATTGGCTACCGATATGCCGGCCACGATAGATAATGTCCAGAGGATCGAAGCAGGCAGACCTCCGTTTTCTTTCAATGTCTGTTTCATACTTTGCATTTGAGACGGCAAATTTACCTTAAAAAATTGAGATATAGAACCTTTTTTTCTTTGCATGGAAGCTATCTGCAATATATAGAGATATTCAAATAATTGGTTATATTTGCCAATAACTAAAACAAGAAAATATATGCTTGAACACCTCAATGAAATATTGGAAAATACAACTATAACACCCTCTACGGCAGCAGTCAAACTGCTTGTCAGTTTCTTTTTGGGTGCTATTATCGGTATAGAACGCCAATTCCGCCGTCGTGAAGCCGGAATGCGCACATTTACACTGATCTGCATGGGATCGGCTGCAGCCATGCTTATTTCTATCTGGATACCGCAATGTTATCCGAACTTTCTGAATGGAGACCCTGGACGTATTGCGGCACAGGTACTTACCGGTATCGGTTTCCTTGGTGCGGGAGCGATCATGCAAAGTCACGGAAGTATTCACGGATTGACAACCGCCGCCTGTATTTGGGTGGTAGCCGTGATCGGCCTGGCTGTAGGAGCCGGGATGTACATACCAGCATTGATAGGAACAGGGCTTACCTTGGTTATCCTGGTCAGTCTTGAAAGGCTTGAAAAAAGAATGTTCTTGAACGGGGTGAATAAGATCCTGACCATTATCTGTACGACAGCAACCCCTGATTTGAAAGCTGTCCGCAAGATATTGGAGTCGAAGAATATTTATATTGTCAGTGTTTCATTCGAATCGATTTTTGAGCAGAATAAAGCGATTATCACCTATAAAGTGAATGTCAAGGCTCAGTCCTCTTACATGAATTTATTCAGCGAAATAAGGACATTAGGGTATGTTTCTCAAATAAGATTGATGGCCTAAGCCATCAATCCAATTCGTTTTTCAGCATCCGGCCAGCTATGCGAGCAGCCGTTTCCACATATTTACTGCAAGGACGCTTGGCATAATATTCGGCTGTTCTTGCAGAAGGAGCAGGAGTGGTCTGACTGGCTTCCGCAGCAGGTAAAAGACTGCGACAGATGATTGTTTCATGCTCTGCCTTAAACAATTCAGACATTTTCTGCACCATTCCATAATTCTTTGTCCGGGCTTCCTGGTCACTCTGATCCAGTACCGGATATTTGAATCCTGCGAGCATAGCCATAGCACTGACGGTTCCGCACACTTCCCGCATCCGGCCTACACCGCCACCGAACGATACGGACATTTTCTTTGCCATATCCAGATTCAGTTCGAATACATCTGAATAAGCCAGGAATACAGACTGCGCACAGTTATACCCCGATTCAAAATTCTGAACGGCAAGTCTTACACGTTCTTCAATATCAAATTCCTTCATAAAGGAAGTATTTATTATTAGAATTCGTAGTCAACACATGCCCTGTCGGCTTTTACCGGGCCGATAATACCTTTCGACACAGCTACGTGTTCAGGATGATTAGCATATGTTTTTACATCTTCGAGCGAATCGAGTTCTGTTGTCAGGATAATATCCCATGTTTCTTCCGGATTGATATTGAAATCGACACGGATCATACGCAATACATCGATCTTATCGATCAAAGCTTCCAGTCCCGTTTTGATTTCCTGCATTTTTGCCTGTTTGTCGGCTGGAGATGCAAACTCCGTCAGTTTAAACATTACAATGTGTCTTACCATAAACGCTTTAATTAATTACATTTGTTCGTCCAAATAGGAATCTTTGTATCCCAGGAAATATAAAATACCATCCAGTCCGATCGTGGAGATCGACTGTTTGGCGTTTTCTTTTACTTTCGGTTTGGCATGGAAAGCAATGCCCAGTCCGGCTATGCTGATCATAGGCAAGTCGTTCGCACCATCGCCGACAGCTACGGTCTGGCGGATATCTACGTTTTCAACCTGGGCGATCAACCGGAGTAATTCGGCTTTTCGTTTGCCATCGACAATATCTCCTACATAACGGCCTGTCAACTTACCGTTCTCGACTTCAAGCTCGTTGGCATATACATAGTCTATATTGTACTTTTGCTTCAGGTAGTTACCGAAATAAGTGAACCCACCGGAAAGAATAGCGATCTTGAATCCTACCTTTTTGAGGATGCGCATCAGGCGGTCGACCCCTTCCGTTATAGGCAGGTTTTCTGCAATCTCCTGCATCACAGATACATCCAGCCCTTTCAACAATGAACAACGCTGGCGGAAACTTTCGCTGAAATCAATCTCTCCGCGCATAGCCGATTCTGTGATAGCCTTTACCTGGTCACCGACACCGGCACGTACTGCCAGTTCGTCGATTACCTCTGTTTCAATAAGCGTCGAGTCCATATCGAAACAAATAAGGCGACGCATACGGCGGTACATACTGTCTTCCTGAAAAGAAATATCCATCACCTGTTCGGCTGAAAGTTTCATGAACTCCGCTTTCATCAATTCTTTGTCACAAGGCGTGCCACGGACGGAGAATTCAACACTGGCTTTAGGAGTACGGGCATCTTCATCCAGGGGGATACGACCGGTCAGACGCTTGATGTCGTCGATGTTCATTCCCTGGTCAGCGACAATACGGGTTACTCCTGCAATTTGCCTGGCTGTCAGCTTTCGTCCCAAAATAGTAATGATATACCGGTTCTTTCCCTGCATATCGACCCACTTTCTGTAATCTTGTTCCGTGATCGGGTTAAAGCGGACATTTACATCCAATTCATAGCTTTTGAAAAGTAATTCTTTCAGGATATCTCCCGAATTTCCTTCGCAACTTTGGAACAGAATACCCAATGATAAGTTATTGTGAATGTCGGCCTGACCGATATCGAGGATAGCTGCATTATTTTTAGCTAAGATCTCTGTAAGGGCGGCAGTGACACCCGGACGGTCGGCTCCATTTATATTTAATAGTATAATTTCGTCTTTTTGTCCCATGTTTTTTGTTTTATAAGGCAAAGGTAAACAAGTTATATGCAAATTCAGGCATCCGGATAAACAAAAATTCAAATGAAATTGTTATTTTTACAGAGACGTTATATTTAATTTAGAACCTGGCAACCTTAATAAGTCCTGACTGGCAGGCAAATGAGATGAAGATTCAGTTTGAAATTAAGGAAAAGCTGCCTGAGATTATTGCCGAAGTACGGCATTCAGACAAATGGCAAACGAAAGTAGTGGAAAAAACACACAGCCTTGAAAGAATTACGATCAAAGATCCTAATTATGATTCAGAAGCTTGTGTAGAGATCTGGGAACATGAGATTCACGTCCGTACGGCATGGTCTAATTATACCTACCGTATTTTTAAACGGGGTGATTCTTGTTGGTGTGAATATATTGGAGCATACCGGGGATTATTGGAACAGACATTGCTTCCTACATTGACTCCCAAGCTGAATATATTGGATTCTATTGTTATTGAGAGTTCATTGACCGGTAAGAGAAAGGAAACGTTGCGAACTTATAGTTCTGAAAACCTCAAATTGAAAAATTTCCGTCGTGATAATTTCAAGGAAGAATACAACAGAACGTCGTTGCAGGACCATCCGACGGTCGTTTATGATGAATATATAAAGGAAGGGATGCCGATGCCTTCCCCTTATGATAAAGAATAACAAGAGAAAAAGGTCAAAAGAAACGATTTACCGGACGCAGATCACGCAGACGAACGTAAAGTCTGTGTCATCTGCGTCCGTTTTTATGATTGTTAGCCCAATTTTAGCCTATTGCCAAAACTAAATTTATGTTATAGAACAACCGTTTTAGTGGATTTTCATGCAATAAAACATATAAAAAATCTTGCATTTTAGTCGATTTATGTTATATCCTTTGGAGGGATAGGTAATTTACCCGTATCTTTGCCAGCGTTAAAAACAAGAAAGTGGCTCCTTAGCGAAGGAAAAGCACTTGTTTATTTCCTGAAAATCAGGAGTCGGACATAAAGATATGCAGATAAAAGCCGAACGCAGACCGGCGAGTAGGATGTTGAAGGGTGTGTTCCGATTAAGTTTAACGTAAATATTAAATTATGAAGGTAAGAGCTTATGTTCTCATTGTAGCGGTTGCATTGGTGACAATGTCGTTCGGTACAAAAGAAGCAAGACCTACCGTGGGTACTAATCCAGGTGATCTGGCTCCGAGAATAGAGTCTTTAGGAAATGAAAGTAATTTCAGTTTCCAAAATCATTCAGGACGTTACACATTGCTGAATTTCTGGGCAGCTTACGATGCTGAATCGCGGGCCCGTAACGTTCAATTATGGAATGAGATTAACAAGTTGAGTTCGGACAAAGTGGCTATGTATTCTGTATCTTTCGACGAGAAAGAATCAATCTTTACCGAGACGGTAAAAGCAGACAGATTAAGCAATACAAAGCAATTTCATGAAGAACTTGGTGAAAAGTCAGAGTTGTATGGAAAGTTTAACTTGAAGAAAGGTTTGAAGAACTATCTGATCGACGACAAAGGAGTTATCATCGCCGAAAATGTTACTCCGGACAAACTGACTGAAATTTTGAATAGAATTTAATCTGTAGATTATTTATTAAAAAAGAGCTGTTCCGCCCAACGAGGAACAGCTCTTTTTTGTTACATTTGTTTCCTAATTTATTACCAAACAAATAAACACATTAAAAATGTACAAACAACTTCTTGCAGCATGCTCCCTGACCGGAGCCTTATTGCTGAGTTCATGTTCGCCCACAACGCCTGCGGCACATGATGTTTCCTTGATTCCCGTTCCGAAAGAGATTAAGAATGCGAATGGGCAGTTCGTTCTGAAGAATGGCATGACTATCGGTGTCGCCGATAAGCAGTTATTACCGGCTGCGAATTATCTTTCCGGCCTTTTATCACGTGCAACCGGCTATATATATAATGTACGCGAGGGAGACGGTGATATATCTTTGGCGGTAAGTGATATTGACGGCCAGAATGAAGGAGCTTATACGCTGGATGTTTCTTCCGGCAAAGTTCAGATCAAAGGAAATACGTATGGCGGAGTTATTTCCGGTATCGAATCGCTTCGTCAGCTTTTGCCGGCAGAGATCGAATCACCGGAAGTAGTGAATGATATTACCTGGAGCGCCCCGGCTGTTCAGATCACCGATGCACCCCGTTTCGGATGGAGAGGGTTGATGCTGGATGTGTCGCGTCATTTCTATACCAAAGAAGAGGTAAAGGAACTGTTGGATATGATGGCTCTTTATAAGTTGAACAAATTCCATTGGCATCTGACTGACGACCAAGGATGGCGTATTGAAATCAAGAAATATCCGCTGCTGACCGAGAAGGGTGCCTGGCGTACCTTCAACAATCATGACCGGGAATGTATGAGATTGGCGAAAACACAGGATAATCCGGATTATGAATTACCGGCTGAAAAATTGCAGATTGTACAAGGCGATACTCTGTACGGTGGTTACTACACGCAAGATGATATTAAGGAAATTGTAGCGTATGCAGGTGTAAGAGGTATCGACGTAGTTCCGGAAGTAGATATGCCGGGGCATATGCTGGCTGCTGTAAGCAACTATTCGGGAGTTTCCTGTTTTAGCCAGACAGGATGGGGAACTCTGTTCTCTTCTCCGGTTTGTCCCGGAAAAGATTCAGCTCTTGAATTTTGTAAGAATGTGTATAGCGAAATCATTCCGCTTTTCCCTTATAAATATGTTCATTTGGGAGCGGATGAAGTGGAGAAAGCAAACTGGAAGAAATGTCCGGATTGCCAGAAACGGATGAAGGACAACGGGCTGAAGACAGAAGAGGAGTTGCAGGCATGGTTCGTTCATAATATGGAGAAATTCTTTAATGAGAACGGAAAAGAAATGATCGGCTGGGATGAGATACTGGAAGGCGGATTGTCTCCGACGGCAACGATCATGTGGTGGCGTACCTGGTCTCCGAACGCTGTTCCGGAAGCAACGGCACAGGGAAACCATGCTATTCTTTCCCCGAATGCAAACTTCTATTTCGATTACCAGCAGGATAAAAACTCTTTGCCGGGTGTCTATAACTACAATCCGATGCTCGAATCGTTAAGCGATGCGCAGAAGGCATTGATCCTGGGTATTCAGGCAAATCTATGGTGCGAATATATTCCTTCTTTCAAACGGGCACAGTATATGATCATGCCCCGTATGATGGCTATGGCGGAACTGGCCTGGAGCGATCCTTCCGTAAAAAGCTGGGATGGTTTTAAAGAACGGATGGTTAAGCAGTTCCCGCGCCTGAACATCATGGACGTGAATTATCGTATTCCGGACCTGGAAGGATTCAATAATACCAATGCATTTGTCGGTGAAGGTACATTGACAGTGACTTGCCTCGATCCAAGTGCGGAGATCCATTATACAACCGACGGAAGTACTCCGACTTTGGAATCTCCTCAATATAAAGAACCGGTCAAAGTGACGGAAACAACCGACTTTACTTTCCGTACATTCCGCCCGAACGGTAAGAAAGGCGACATCGTAAAGACACGTTTTATCAAGAGCGAATATGCACCGGCAGCAGATGCAACTCCTTCAAAAAAAGGCTTGCAGGCTGTATGGCACGAGTTCAAAGGCAATGCGTGCGACGAGATAGAGAAGGCTCCGGTAAACGGTACTTATGAGATATCTGAAGTGACTATTCCAGCAGAAGCAAAAGGCAATATCGGCCTGGTCGTAACAGGTTATTTCAATGCTCCGGAAGATGGTATTTATACCTTCAACCTGATGTCTGATGACGGCAGTACATTGAAAGTCGACGGGGAATTGGTTGTCGATAATGACGGTCCTCATTCACCTCGCGAAGTTGTCGGACAAAAGGCGTTGGCAAAAGGTCTTCATCCGATTGAAGTGAAATATTTCGATCATAACGGCGGAATGCTCCAAATGAAAGTTCTGACAGCTGACGGAAAAGAGTTACCTAATGCAGATATGTTTACTTATTAATCTGATAGGTTATAGATATTAAAACAAGAAACCCCGTGAAGTGCTTTAGTTCTTCACGGGGTTTTATTTTATTCTGTCTCATCTTAGAAAGTGTTTCACCTAATAGAAACACTTGTTTCATTATGGTGAAACAGTTGTTCCATTGGGTGAAACACTTTTTTAATCAGGGAGGATTATAACCATACTATCGCAGTGCTTCTACCTCTTCCGTATGCAAAGGAATCTTCTTTCCTAATAAACGTGCTCCGTCTTCCGTGATCAGATAATCCTCTTCGTTACGGATACCGCTAAAGTCTTTATAAGTTACCAGCTTTTCATAATTGATAAATTCAGTGAACTTATTCTGACCTCTCCATAAATCCATCAGTTCAGGAATGAAGTAAACCCCCGGTTCGATTGTAAGAACAAATCCCGGTTCCAGTTTACGTCCCAGGCGGAGAGACTTACGGCCGAACTCAGTGCTCTTCGGCTGTCCGTCATAACCCACATATACCTCACCCAGGTTTTCCATATCATGTACATCCAGTCCCATCATATGTCCCAGGCCACAAGGCATGAACATGGCATGTGCACCAGCCTTTACAGCATCCATCGGATCGCCTTTTACGAAACCAAGATCTTTCAAACCTTCCATAATGACCTTACAAGACAGCTCATATACATCGACGAAAGGAATACCCGGACGAAGGGCGGCAACGGCAGCTTCATGGGCAGCTACCTGGATATCGTAAATATCTTTCTGGCGGGTGGTGAATTTGGAATCGGCCGGAATAGTAGACGACATATCACCTGCATAGCCCATCTCCGTTTCGGCACCGGCATCGAGCAACAACATATCGCCGCTCTTGATCATATTGCTGTGATCATGGTTATGCAATGTCTGTCCGTTGATTGTCGCGATAATAGGGAAGGAGAGCTGATAGTCGTTGGCATAAGCCACTTCTGCCACAGCAGCAGCCACTTCGCTTTCGCGGATTCCCGGACGGACCGTACGCATGGCAGTCAGGTGCATGTCGGCAGTGACCACACAAGCCTTTTCGATCTCGACGATTTCTTCCGCCGTTTTATAATTACGCTGGTTGACGACACCGAAGATGAAAGGAACGGAAGGCTGTTCGGTTCCCGGTACGATGCCTAACCACTGGAATAACTTGATCTGATGTTCTGCACGATATGTCGGCAGGTAATGGATACGCTGGCTTTTCTGCTCAGCCGTTTTCAGATAGGTTTCAATTTCCTTGAACGGGCGTACTTCCGTGATACCGGCAGCTTCGCTCTTTTCTTTCAAAGTCGGTTGCGTGCCCATCCATACGATTGCGTCGATGGTCAGTTCGTCACCGAAGATGATCTCTTTGTCGTTGTCTATATCAATGATGGCGGACAGTCCGGCATACGGTAGTCCGAAGAAATACAAGAAAGTGGAATCCTGGCGGAAGTGATACGTGTTGTCTGCATAGTTCATTCCTGACTCATCATTTCCAAGGAAAAGTAACAGACCTGAGCCTATCGTCTGTTTTAGTTTAGCCCGGCGGGCGATATAGGTTTCTTTACTAAACATAAGATTAGAATTTTATTTATTGCTACCAAAGATAGTAATTAATATAGACTAACGGACATCTATTAAAAAATATTTCTTACATTGCCATCACGAATTAAACCTTGCATGCGATTATGAAGATTCAGCAAATACAAGAACTTACCGATGCGGTCGTGGCGTGCGGAAACGACAAGCTAGACCATGATGTACAATGTGCTTTTGCCAGCGACCTGATGAGCGACGTGTTGACACTGGACTGTAATGAAGTCATTCTTATCACCGGACTTTGTAACCTGCAAACAATCCGTACGGCGGAAATGGCAGATGTCGACTGTATCCTTTTCGTCCGTGGAAAAAGGATCACTCCAGAGATGCTGCAACTGGCATCCGAGAATAACATGATCTTACTCGAAACGGAACATTCCATGTATCATACGGTGGGCGAACTGTATTGCAGCGGCCTCGTACCGGTCTATTAAAGAAAGGAGAAAGTATGCAACTGAGGTTTGAATTAGAAGGAGGAAATTTCTCGAAAGCCGGATATGCGTCCAGCCAGGTCAAGAAGATACTGAAACAGCTGTCCATCGATCCCCGCATCATCAAGAGGGTGGTTGTCGCCCTGTATGAAGCCGAGGTAAATGTGGTTGCCCATGCCTGGCGGGGAAAAGTATTGGCGGAACTCGATGCCGATAAGATCTCTTTGTTGTTGAAGGATGAAGGTCCCGGCATCCCCGATATTCCGCAGGCCATGCAGGAAGGGTTCTCGACCGCTTCGCCTGCTGTGCGGGAAATGGGGTTCGGTGCGGGAATGGGATTGCCCAATATGAAAAAGAATGTAGACGAACTTAATATAGAGAGCGAGGTCGGCGTAGGCACAACCGTACGCATGGTCACCTGGTTCGGGAAGAAGGAGTAGAACACCATGGAAGAGACAAAGTTTTATCATGCACTTAAAATAAATCAGGAACGTTGTATCGGTTGCACGCATTGTATGACCAAATGCCCGACCCGGGCAGTCCGTATCCGTGACGGTAAAGCCGTGATACGCAAAGACTGGTGTGTCGATTGCGGGGAATGCCTGAAAGCCTGTCCGACAGAAGCCATCTATGTGGAGCAGGACGACTTCCAGAAGATATTCGACTATGAATGCCGGGTGGCGCTTGTTCCGACCGTATTTATCGGACAGTTTTCCAAATATACGACGGAAGAGGAGATATTCAGTGCCCTGTATGAGTTGGGGTTCACCCATGTGTACCAGGTCGAATTCACTGCCGATATGATCCACCGGGAGATGCTTCGGCAGATGGAACAGGCGGAGGAGAAGCCGGTAATCAGCTCTTTCTGTCCGGCAATCGTGCGGTTGATACAGATTCGTTTCCCGGCGTTGGTCGATAATATTCTTTTGGTGAAAAGTCCGGTCAATGCGACTGCCACCTATTATCATCAAGTGTTGACGGAAGAAGGTTATCAGCCCGGACAGATCGGACTCTTTTACGTGACGCCTTGTGCCGCCAAGATTGCCGCATTGAAAAGTGCGGATGGCTATTCATCCACCATTAACGGTGTGATCAATATGGATACCCTATATAATAAGGTATATCATATCCTGCAAAACCGTCCGAAAGGCTACAAGCCCGAATGTGTCCTTCCGCCCGCCCTGACCAAGAAAGAAATGAGATGGAGCCAGACGGGAGGGGAGGCAAAGCATTTCTCCGGCCGTTGCCTGGCTATCGACGAAATACACAACGTGATCGACTTTTTGGAACGAATGGAGACGACGACGGAGGTCCGGAATGTGGATTTCCTCGAACTGCGTGCCTGTGACCGCAGTTGTGCCGGAGGCGTATTGGCTGTAGCCAACCGTTTCCTGACTGCCGAGCGGATCATGAAGCGTTCGATGAAACGTGATAAGGCCCCGCTTATTTATGCTTCTGAACGGCTGGGGGCATTAGCTTACCTGAAACAACATATCACGATCCGTCCGCTTCCGGCTAATCCGAAACTGCTTTACGACGGCAGCATCGAAGAGGTATTGGAAAAGATGGAGCAGGTGAGACGGTTGATGTGTTATCTTCCGGGAATCGATTGCGGTGCATGCGGAAATCCGAACTGTCAAAGCCTGGCGGAAGATATTGTCCGCCACGAAGCCCAGTTCAGTGACTGTATTTTTATGCAGCGTAATATGGAGAAACATGGCAAACTGGACCAGGAGCATGCTTTCCGCTTGGTAGAAAAAATATGGGGGAAGGATCGTTTAAATAAAGACTGTTATAAGAAAGGAGCCAAATATGAAGGTCAGTGATCTTGTAAAAGAATTGGAACTCACCGTTTTCTGCGGTGAAGAGAACCTGGATGCTGTCGTTAAAGGCGGTTATACCAGCGATCTGTTGAGTGATGTAATGGGGCATATGGAAGAAGGGATGCTATGGATCACCATGCAAACCCATCAGAACATCGTTGCCGTTTCAACCTTGAAAGATGCGGCGGCTGTTTTGATCGTGAACGGTGCTTCACCGGATGAAGAAACGTTGCAGAAAGGGATAGAAGAAGGGGTTCCTTTACTGGGGACGCCGCTTTCCGCTTTCGTCGTCAGTGGTAAAATATATCAACTCCTGCAGAACGGATGAATCTTTACCGGGCTGATCTGCATATTCATACTTGTCTTTCCCCTTGCGGAAGCCTGGAAATGAGCCCCACGGTCATTGTCGAAACAGCACTTGCCCGGGGACTGGATATTATTGCCGTAACGGATCATAACAGTACCCTGCAATGTCCTGAGATACAAAAACTGGGGGCCGAAGCCGGATTGACGGTTTTTGCCGGGGCCGAGGTTTGTACCCGTGAGGAGGCGCATTGTGTGGTTCTTTTGGGAACGGAAGAGGCGCGTGTTGCTTTTCAGCAATATCTAGAGATGTATTTGCCGCCTGTCCCGAACGACCCTGAACGGTTCGGTGACCAGGTGTGGGTGAACCGGCTGGACGAAATAATAGGGGAGGTTCCGTATTTGTTGCTCTCTGCGCTCGACCGCAATGTGAACCAGGTAGCGGCATTTGTAAAGGAACTGGGCGGTCTGTTTATTGCTGCTCATGTGGAACGTCCGTCTTTCAGCCTGATCAGCCAGCTTGGTTTTATTGACCCCGCATTGCCTTTGGATGCGATTGAATATACGGATGCGTCCCGGTTTGCAAGGCTTGTGGACAAACAAAAGTATTTGTCGGACTACACCTCTTATCCGGCTTCCGATGCCCATTACCCGGAACAAATAGGAAGTAAGCCTTGTATGATACAGGCTTCAGCTCCTTTATTTGAGAATATAAAGATGGCGTATGCCGGAAGTCAGGAACATTTGATACTTCCGTCTGTATGAATACGCTTACATTCCATATCACCGATATTGCCTCGAACAGTGTTCGTGCAGGCGCCACCCGTATTTCGTTGGAAATAACGATTCATGAAGACCATACGACTATCCGTATTACGGATAACGGTTGTGGTATGGATGCAGAAACGGTCTCCCGGATAACCAATCCGTTCTATACGACCCGGACAACCCGGAAAGTAGGACTGGGAATCCCTTTCCTTATTCAGAATGCAGAACAAACCGGCGGTCATGTCAGCATCACATCGGAGCCGGGAAAAGGAACGGCGGTAACGGCTTGCTTCATTACTTCTAATATCGACTGTCCGCCTATGGGTGATCTGCCCGGAACGGTTGCTATGCTGATAAGCGGGAATCCGGGGATTAATGTCTGTTTTTCTTACAGGAAAGAGGAATTGTTATTTGAAATAAGTTCGGAGGATTTGCAGAGCGTCTTTGAAGATATCCCGTTAAGCCATCCGAAAATCATACTTGCCATCCGGAAGATGATCGCCGCCAATCTGTCCTGATCAACTACGTTTGGTCTTTGTCTTGTAGTATTCGAAACGTTGCATCACTTCGCGCACATAATTATACGTTTCCGAACCACGCAAATATCCATGCTTGCAGACAGGGTCGTTGTAATATTCGGGATCGCTTTTCAGGCGGACATATTCAGCTACGTTGTTATCCCAGACTTTCGGGTCTTTCCCGTATTTCTCTGCTAGACGCTGGGCGTCGTAGATATGTCCGATACCGGCATTGTAAGAGGCTAGAGTAAACTTGATCTTCTCCTGCGGATCGGTTATTTCAGAAAAGCCCTGACGGAATTTGCGCAGGCAATCCACGCCGGTACGGATGCCGACATCCGGGTCTTTCAGTTCGTGCGGAGTGACGCCGAGTGCCTTGGCTGTATTAGGCATGATCCCCATCAATCCTTCCGCTCCAGCCCATGAGACGACCGATGGGTTGAAATGAGACTCCTGATAGGAGATAGATGCGATAAGCTGCCAATCCCAGCCGATGTTTTTGGAGTGCTTTTTGAACAGCTCGTCATAAGGAGAAATATGTCCGTTCTTTACCGGAGGCAGGTCGGCGGTAAGCGGTTGTTTGCCTAGCTCGAAATAACGTTTCACCAATGCCCGGTAGACATGGTTTCCTGATTTGTCGGATGCCCAGGCGTTGATCGCTTCTGCCAGTTTCGGACTCGTCTTACGAACCAGCCAGGAAGAACGCTGCATGAAGCTGACTTTCAGTGATACGTTGATGTTCCAGAAATAAGTCTTGTTCAGACGGGCGATATTATCGTCGCTGATGGTGTAGGGTATTTCTCCCTGCGAAACCATGGCGATCAGGTCTTCGGTCGTTACCGTATCTTTCTTGATGTCTTTTATATGGATACCGCCGCTCAGTTCTTTATCCAGGTTTTTAAGCCGTTCGTAATATTTGGTATCCGGCTTTACATACACTTCTTTCCCGATCAGTTGAGTCACATCTTTAAGGATCGTATCTCCTTTGTTGGCACGCTGAACCAACACCTGGCTGGTCAACTCTTCGCGCCCGCAGTAAAGATAGTTCTCTTTCAGGTTATTACTCATCTGGATAGGGTAGGCAACAACGTCGGCTTCACCGGCTTCCAGCATCTCGATCAAACGGGTTGCGTTTTCAGCGACTTTGATGTTCAGCTTCAACCCTTCGGAGCGGGCGAAGTCTTTGATCAGGTCGTATTCATACCCCATCGGTTCCATTTTATACTGGAAGTAGGAAGTGGAGCTGTAAAGTGTCACGGCTGTGATCTCACCCTCCGCTTTCAGTTGGGGCAGGTCGGTATAGACAAAATCGTCTTCCTTTTGCTCTTTCTTATTGCCGGAACAGCCGCTCAAAAGCAAAGTTATACACAAAAGGGAGACGATTTTCCTATACATTATTATATATAATTGAGAATTGAAAATTGGGATTGACTGTTTGAACTAATTTTCAACTTTCAATTCTCAATTTTCAATTCTAAAAGTACTACGTTTTCCACGTGATGTGTATGTGGGAACATATCGACGGGGCGTACCTTCTTCACATTATACTTCACGCTAAGCAGGCTTAAATCGCGGGCCTGTGTTGCCGGGTTACAACTTACATATACGATACGCTTCGGTTCGGCAAAAAGGATGGTGTTGATTACATCATCATGCATTCCGGCACGAGGCGGATCGGTAATAATAACATCCGGACGGCCATGTTGGTTTATGAAATCTGCCGTAAGGATATCTTTCATGTCACCGGCATAGAATAATGTGTTGTCGATTTTGTTCAGGGCAGAATTGACTTTGGCATCTTCGATAGCTTCGGGCACATATTCGATACCGATTACTTTCTTTGCCTGGCGTGAAACGAAGTTGGCGATCGTTCCGGTTCCCGTATAAAGGTCGTACACCATTTCATTGCCGGTCAGTCCGGCAAACTCGCGGGCTACCTTATATAAGTTGTAAGCCTGTTCACTGTTCGTCTGGTAGAAAGATTTGGGACCTACTTTGAATTGCAGCCCTTCCATCTCTTCAATGATATGGTCTTTGCCACGGAACACAAGAACATCCTGGTCGGTGATCGTATCGTTGCATTTCTCGTTTATTACATATAATAAAGAGGTGATCTCCGGAAATTGTTCAGCCACATGCGAGAGCAAGGCTTCGCGGCGTTCCTTATCTTCATGGAAGAATACGACTACCACCATCAGGTCGCCCGTTGAAGCGGTACGGATCATCAATGTACGGATAAACCCTTCCTGGTTCCTTAGATCGAAGAAAGGATAGCCTTCGTGTGACAAGCAATACTCTTTGATACAAAGACGGATGCGGTTGGAAATATCATTCTGCAACCAGCATTTGTGTATATCCAGTACCTTGTCGAACATTCCCGGGATATGGAAACCGACAGCGTTCATACAATCGAAAGTGGCTCCTGACTTCACTTCTTCTTCCGTCAGCCATTTCTTATTGGAGAAGGTGAATTCGAGTTTATTCCGGTAGAAGGTGGTACGTTCGGAACCTAATATAGGCAAAACCTCTTCCATCTCGATCTTTCCGATGCGGGTAAGGTTGTCTATAACCTGCTTATGTTTGTATCTTAACTGGGCTTCATAGGGGAGATGTTGCCATTTGCAACCACCGCATACGCCGAAATGTTCGCAAAACGGAGTGGCTCGTTCTGTAGAGTATTCGTGGAAGTGCACAGCCTTCCCTTCGGCATAACTATTCTTTTTACGGGTAAGTTGGATGTCTACTACATCGCCGGGAGCGACAAAAGGAACAAACACCACTTTCTCATTTACACGTGCAATCGCCTTACCTTCAGCGGCTACGTCTGTAATTGTTACCTTTTCAAGCAAGGGTAACTGCTTCTTATTTCTTGCCAATTTTATCTGTGTTTAAAATTTTCGCCACGCAAATGTACATATTTAGCTGATACGAATAGTAAAGAATAGTTCTAAAACATATAAAAATCTTTAACTTTCTGTATCCGGTGTACTCGTAAATAGCATATATTTGCAGTATTGCAATGTAGAGATAGCAAAACTGAAATCTAATAAACATAATTACAGTCTGACACATGGAAAGAAAAAGAGTCTACACATTCGGTAATGGAAAAGCCGAAGGTAAAGCAGATATGAGAAATCTGCTGGGTGGTAAAGGTGCAAACCTTGCCGAAATGAATTTAATTGGCGTTCCGGTTCCTCCGGGATTCACAATTACAACAGAAGTTTGCTCGGAATATTATGAACTGGGCAAAGACAAAGTCGTAGAATTACTGAAGTCGGACGTTGAAAAAGCTATTGCTAACATAGAAACGTTAATGAACTCCAAGTTCGGAGATGTGGAAAACCCGCTGTTGGTTTCTGTCCGTTCCGGAGCACGTGCTTCTATGCCGGGTATGATGGATACCATCCTGAACCTGGGATTGAACGACGAGGTAGTAGAAGGGTTGACACGTAAAACAGGTAACGCCCGTTTTGCATGGGACTCTTATCGCCGTTTTGTACAAATGTATGGTGATGTGGTTCTGGGTATGAAACCGACCAGTAAGGAAGACATCGATCCGTTCGAAGCGATCATCGAAGAGGTGAAAGAAGCCAAAGGGGTGAAGCTGGACAACGAACTGACTGTCGACGACCTGAAGACATTGGTGACAAAGTTCAAAGCCGCTGTTAAGAAACAAACAGGAAGCGACTTCCCGACTTGTGCCTACGAGCAATTGTGGGGTGCTATCTGTGCTGTATTCAACTCATGGATGAACGAACGTGCTATCCTGTACCGTCAGATGGAAGGTATTCCGGCAGAGTGGGGTACTGCTGTTTCAGTTCAGGCGATGGTATTCGGTAACATGGGTGATACATCTGCTACAGGTGTATGTTTCTCTCGTGACGCCGGTAACGGTGAAGACCTATTTAACGGTGAATACCTTATCAATGCACAGGGTGAAGACGTTGTTGCCGGTATCCGTACTCCGCAGCAGATCACGAAGATCGGTTCACAGCGCTGGGCAGAACGTGCCGGTATTCCGGAAGAAGAAAGAGTTGCTAAATTCCCTTCAATGGAAGAAGCCATGCCGGAAATCTATAAAGAACTGGATACACTGCAGACAAAACTGGAAAATCACTACCGCGACATGCAGGATATGGAATTTACCGTACAGGAAGGCAAACTCTGGTTCCTTCAGACACGTAACGGTAAACGTACAGGTTCTGCTATGGTGAAGATCGCTATCGATCTGTTGCATCAGGGAATGATCGATGAAAAGACAGCTTTGAAACGCATCGAACCGAATAAACTGGATGAATTGCTTCACCCGGTATTTGACAAGGTGGCTGAATCACAGGCAAAGGTTTGGGTAAAAGGTTTACCTGCTTCTCCGGGTGCAGCTACAGGTCAGATCGTATTTTTTGCTGATGATGCTGCTAAATGGCATGCAGACGGAAAGAAAGTCGTTATGGTTCGTATCGAAACGTCTCCGGAAGATTTAGCAGGTATGGCTGTTGCCGAAGGCATCCTGACAGCCCGTGGTGGTATGACCTCACATGCTGCTGTAGTCGCTCGTGGTATGGGTAAATGTTGCGTATCAGGAGCAGGTGCACTGGAAATCGACTACAAGAATAAAACTGTAACAGTAGACGATGTTACTTTAAAAGAAGGTGATTATATCTCTATCAATGGTACAACCGGTACAGTATATGTAGGTAAAGTAGAAACAAAGGCAGCTGAACTGTCCGGCGATTTCGCTGAATTGATGGCTTTAGCTGACAAATATACCAAACTGCAGGTTCGTACAAATGCGGATACTCCTCATGATGCTGCTATCGCGCGCAACTTCGGTGCTGTCGGTATCGGATTGTGCCGTACGGAACACATGTTCTTTGAAGGCGAAAAAATTAAAGCTATGCGGGAAATGATTTTGGCAGAAAATGCGGAAGGTCGTAAGACTGCTTTGGCAAAAATTTTGCCTTATCAACAAGCAGACTTCAAAGGTATTTTCAAGGCAATGGCAGGATGTCCTGTTACCGTTCGTCTGCTCGATCCTCCTTTGCATGAGTTCGTTCCTCACGATCTGAAAGGTCAGGAAGAAATGGCAACAGCTATGGGAGTATCTGTAAAAGAAATTCAGAAACGTGTTGAATCTCTTTGCGAACATAACCCGATGCTAGGTCACCGTGGTTGCCGTTTAGGTAATACATATCCCGAAATTACAGAAATGCAAACACGTGCTATCTTGGGTGCAGCACTGGAATTGAAGAAAGAAGGCATTGAGGCTAAACCGGAAATCATGGTGCCGCTGACAGGTATCTTATACGAATTCAAAGAACAGGAAAAAGTAATCCGTGATGCTGCAGAAAAGTTATTTGCCGAAGTAGGAGACCGTATTGACTTTAAGGTAGGTACAATGATCGAAATTCCTCGTGCTGCTCTGACTGCCGATCGTATCGCTTCCTCTGCCGAGTTCTTCTCATTCGGAACAAATGACCTGACTCAGATGACATTCGGCTATTCACGTGACGACATCGCCTCTTTCTTACCGATCTATCTGGAAAAGAAGATCCTGAAAGTAGACCCGTTCCAGGTATTAGACCAGAATGGAGTAGGCCAGCTGGTTCGAATGGCTACGGAAAAAGGACGTGCAATCCGCCCGGATCTGAAATGTGGTATTTGTGGTGAGCATGGCGGTGAACCTTCTTCAGTGAAGTTCTGCCATAAAGTAGGATTGAACTATGTATCTTGTTCTCCGTTCCGCGTGCCTATCGCTCGCATCGCTGCTGCACAAGCTGCAATTGAAGATTAATATACATAATAAATAAAGTAATTATAAGAAGGGTATTCTTTTTTGAATATCCTTCTTATTTTGCTTTAAAACATACCATATATTTCATTATTATCAAATTATAATTACTTTTGCATAAATGATTTTTTATTATCCATTAATGTATTAAGTTTTATGGCACGTAAAGTTAATTATTCGAAGAAGATCGAGAAAATTAAAGCTCAGTTGGATGAGTTGGTGAATGACATTGAAAATGGTTCAAAGAAAGAAGAAGTTGTGATAGAACAGAAGATTAAAATATCTGATATCGATTTCGAAAACGAGGATCTGGCTACGTTAATGAAAATTCAGACACGTTTAGTACGCGCAATTAATCTGAAAATGAAGAATTAAATTAAGGTTTATACTCTATCAAAGAGGGATATTTCATTACAGAATATCCCTTTTTTTTGTGTTTATCGGCTTCTGTTCGGGATTTGATCCGTATTCATTTTTCAGTTATATTTCTTATTGAAACTTATATTTACAGAGCTGTTGAAATTTAAATGGTGAATTATTCTTGCCAAATTAGCTCATATTCAAGTTTGAAAACAGAATATTATTAGCCAATATTCCATATTTCATTTATATTTCTTTATAAAATATAGTCGGGATAAAGATAAAATACCGTATATTTGTTACTCGGTGAAAATAAAAAAACAATATCAACGTATGGAGCGGTATTTAATAATTAAGACGAGGGATGAGTTGTTACGAATAAAGATAGGGCAGATACTCTACTTTGAAGCTGATAGAAATTATACTAAATTACTATTATCCAATGGAATCCAGTTTACCTTTGCAATTAATATAGGTAAAATCGAAGAGATACTCGAAAAACAGGTAGCCGGATGCAACAAGATATTAATGAGAGTAGGAAAAAGTCATATCATAAATAAAAATCATATTCTGCAAATCAATTTACCCAAGCAAAAACTGTTATTATTGACAGAAGAGGGGAAACCCAGAGAGCTTATAATATCCAAAGATCCTTTAAAAGTGCTAAAAGAATCCCTGGAAAAGGAGATGGGTAAACCGGAAGAACCAAAGGTAATTAAAGATGAAAATTAGAATCGGTAAAGCTGAAGATAATGATTTTATAGTAAATGATCCTCATGTTAGCAGACACCATGCTTGTCTGGTTCGTGAGGATCATGGCTGTTGGTTGTTGGAAGATCTCAGCTCTACGAACGGTACTTTCGTCAATGGTTCACAGATCGTCAAAAAACGTGTTACACCAACAGATAAGATAATCCTGGGGACAGGATATGTCTTGAATCTGTCTGAAGCACTAAAATACAACAACGACTATAGTGAAGAGTTTGCTGCACTAAAGAAAGTGTACGATGATTATGTTCAAGCAAAAGTTAAGATACAATCGTCTAATCAGTTTAAAACCAGATTGTTTCAGTCTCTTCCTTTTGCTTTGCCCGGCATAATTGGTGTTGTTATCGGCTTTTTGGGTAAAGGAAGTCCTGAATTTTTAGGAATAAGCCTATTTATAACGATTTGTGCCCCTACAGTCGGGATCTACATGGGAGCAAAGCAAGCCTCCAAAACGCCACAACAACTGCAAGACATTGCAAATCAGTTCAAAATAGACTATGTATGCCCTAAATGTGGTACATTTTTGGGAGAAATACCCTGGGAATCATTGAGAAACAGAAAGCAATGTCCCGTTTCTTCCTGTAAAGCAAAGTGGGTCAGTGAATAAGTTGTTTCGTATCCCAAATCGGACAGTTTGTACATAAAACCCAAACCTTTGATTATAAGAGATTATTGGATACTCATTTAATCCATTACTTTTTCTACTTTTGTTTCCAGAAAGAATAATTTTAATTCAAACCAGTATGCAAGAGGAGGAATACACATTCGTTACACTAGACAGTGACGACTCCGTATTTAATGATGCGGTAGTAGTAGATGTGGATGGAGAAAATGATTTATCTGGTATCGTTATGATTGAAGACGATAGCATGGATGTTTCGGATTTTATCACATTATCTGATGACACCATTATATTGTCCGATACAGACGTACATGACGCTTTCTCTACTGATATCGACGGATCTGATATATCGTTCATGATATGATTTCAGTAAAATGTCCACATTGTCACGTAGGATTAAAGGTAGACGAGGGGAAACTTCCCCTCGATCTAACTTCTTTTAAATGTCCGAAGTGTAAACAGTCAATTCCTGTCTCTTTGCTTCAACTGGGGAAGCAGGGAGCAGATTTCGATCAGGATACGATCCTGGTCCATCCTGTTTCGAACAGTACAGGACAGCTTTTGGTAGTTAGTGACGATGCCACCCCGGAACAGATTTTCCCCCTCTATGAAGGTATTGCAGTAATCGGTCGTAAGTCCAATGCGTCTGGCGCAACAATAGGAATTATCACGACTGATAAATCAATGAGTCGGGAACATATACGGATAGAAGTAAAAAAAGACCCTAAAGGAGGGTATAAACATTATCTTTCTGACAATAATAGTAAGAACCATACGTTATATAATAGCAATTACCTTGAAAATGGAGAAGTGGTCGTGCTAAAGAACAATGACGAGATCATTATCGGGCACACAGTTCTTCGCTTTAATGAATAAAATCTGTTCGTGCTATGAATATAACGATTGGCAAGCCTTGGGCCGTTTGTGAGAAAGGCGGTAGACAAAACAACGAGGATTCAATCTATCCGTTACCGGAGATGGTTAATTCCAATCAAAAATTATTTCTGGTTTGCGATGGTGTCGGCGGATCAGAAAAAGGAGAGATTGCCAGTTCGCTGGCCTGTGAATCTTTCCAGACATTCTTTTCTACATTTTTGGACGATGAACCATCCGAAGAGTTTGTAAATAAAGCTATCAGATATACAGAAGCACGTTTCGACGATTATGTGAATACCCACCCGGAAGCCAAAGGCATGGCAACGACACTGACTATGGTCTCAGTCGGTACATCAGGCGTAACACTGGCTCATGTAGGCGACAGCCGGATTTATCAGTTCCGCCAAGGAGAAATTCTTTATCAGACGGAAGACCATTCTTTGGTTAATTCACTTGTCAAACTGGGAAAAATAACCAAAGAAGAAGCACTGACTCATCCACAAAAAAATGTTATTATTCGTGCCATACAAGGGACAGAGCATCCGACAGAAGCAGATGTTATCCTGCTGAAGGACGTACAGGCCGGCGATTACTTCTTCATGTGTACTGACGGCGTACTGGAAAGGCTGAAAAATGAAGATCTTTCCTCTATCTTTTCGACTCATACTAACCCGGAAGATATCAAAGATTCCATCATGGCTTCCTGTTGTGGTAAGACGCGGGATAACTTTTCTTTTTATATTTTACCCGTGCAAAATGTAGGTGAATCTATCGGAATAAAACAAAATATTCTCTCTTTCCTTTATTCTTTTATATAAATAACGTAATTTTGGCAGATTAAAAAGAGTTACGCTATAAGTTATGAATTTGCCAAACGGACATCTTCTTCAAAATGGAAAATATCGGCTTACGCATGTAGTTGGTCAGGGCGGCTTTGGTATAACTTACAGAGGCGTTTGGTTTACCGAAGTTAAAGGGCCATTAGGAACTATCAAGACAGAGGTTCCTATATGTGTAAAAGAATATTTTTTCAAGGATTACTGCTATAGAGATCCTGAATCTTTCGAAGTCAAGGTACATTCCGAGACAGGAAGGGCACTTTTTGATAAGTTTAAAGAAAAACTTATCAAAGAGGCAAAGATATTGTCTGATGTTCATCATCCGCATATCGTCAATGTATTGGAAGTGTTTGAAGAAAATAACACGGCCTATATTGCTATGGAATATATTTCGGGGAATAGTCTGAAGTATATGATGGATAAGGAAGGGATACTTCCGGAAGCGAAAGTACTCAGATACGTACATCAGATAGGAGAGGCTCTTCAGTTCGTTCATGAGAAAAATATCCTTCATCTGGATATCAAACCCAGCAATATACTGATCGATCAAAGCGGGAAAGCACGTCTGATCGATTTCGGAGTAAGTAAACGATATGATATCGAACAGCAGGAAACGAGTACGACCATGCTGACCTTATCAAAAGGTTTTGCCTCTATCGAGCAATATGACAATGAAGGTACGCAAAGTTTTTCTCCTTGTCCGGACATCTATTCGCTGGGGGCAACCATGTATAACCTGCTGACGGGAAAGATACCGACAGAGTCTATTCTCCGGGCGACACGTCCCTTGCCGGCTCCGGCAAAATTGAATCCGGCTATTTCTCCGAAAACAGAAGCCGCCATCATCAAGGCAATGGAAATTGTACCGGCAGACCGCTTTCAGACGGTATCGGAAATGTTGGCTGCCCTGGATTATCCGGAAGTGGAAGAAGAAGAAATAAAGAGAGATTTATCTTCTCCCGAATATTTTGAGGAAGATGAAACAACTATTTTATTTACAACTCGTTTACCCCAGTCGAAAACGGATGAAGGGGATGAGACTGTTTTAAATACGGTATTAAATACAGTTGATGCATCTCCAGTCTCCAAAAAGAAAAAAAGAAAAACAACGTTAATTTCTTTACTAATTATTATATTTGCAAGTATAGGTTCGGCAGTAGCCCTTTTGGTGCAACGTAATAGTTCTAAAGCTACAGAAACGAAAAACATAGCTTTTACACCCGAAAAAGATAGTTTTCCGGTCTCTAAAGCTATGCTTTCTGAAGTGACGGAAGAAAATAGCACTTCGGAAGTTGTAAAAGAAGAGCCAAAGGACGAAGCTGAGACTGAAAACACGGATATCAGACAGGAAACAGAGGAAAAAACAGTTAGCAAACCGGAGGTTACGACTCCGCGCACAGAACCGGTAAAACCTCAGAAAGAGCCTGTTGTAAAAGATATTGAAAAAACAGTTGTTACACCACCGGCTCCTTCGGCGGAAGAGATCAATGCCGAATTTGAAACATTGATCGCTACCGGAAAAGAGAAAATGGCAGCAGCACAAATATCCAGTGAAACTGCTGATTTTGTGAAAGCGACAGAAGAAATCTCGGAGGCCGGAAGTGCATTCAGCAAAGCTGGAAAACTTAAAACAACGGACGAACTTTTTGATCTTATAGGAGAATGCAGAGTTAAACAGGATGAAATACTTCTTGCCGGCAGAAAAGCAATGTATGAGGAAATAAAACCTTTTGGAGATCTGATGATCGTTCAGAAAAAGGATAACCAAAAATATGGAGCTATAGATGCCGATGCAAAGGAGCGTATCAAATGCAAGTATTTGGCTGCTTATCGAACACAGCAAGGATACAGTGCATTTTTGAGAGAAGATGAATTGTATGATATTTACGATACAAAAGGTGTGATGATTAGTGAACGTTTATCAGGTTATTATTAATGAAATTTATGAAGATACTTAAAATACTTACTCTCTTATTTATAATTCTATTGCCAGGACATTTGATGGCACAGATGCAGCCTGACTACAATAGAAAAGGCGATGAAGCTATGCGCCGCCAGGATTATAGGAAAGCTACAATGTGGTATGAAGAAGGTGCTATGCAATGTGACTCGTATAGCATCGAGCAACTGACTACCATATGGAAGCTGAATAAAAAGATGCGTTCATCCATGCGCGGGTTGATGAGTAAATGCTTTGATTGTCTCAGAGATAAAGCGACGATAGATAACGATACGATTGCCATATCGCAATTGATACTTTATTACAGAGAGGGTATAGGCACTCTCGCCAATGAAGAGCGTGCCAGAAGCTGGAGTAATCGCCTCGAAGAGCTTCGCAAACCTGTAGAAGTGATCACTTATATGCCAGCCAAAGAGAAAAAGCCGAGAGAGCCGATGAAGTTTTTCGTCGGATATGCATTTTCTATTGAAGCGCCATACGGATTAACTGTAGGAGGTGTTGGCAAAAGATTCGGCTGGTATGCACGTTTCAGGACGAACCTGTCGTTCGACAATTATACGAATGAGTGCCGGGGAGATAAAGAATTGGTCACTATACCTGATAATGCCGCATATCGGTTTACCAATAAGAAAAAATCTAATAATATAGCAGCATCGGCCGGTTTGGTCATTAAATGTGCTCCCTGGTTATATACTTCCGTAGGACTGGGATACGGGAAAAGAGAACTATTGTATGAATATAACACAATACCTTATTCGGATTCCAAAAATAAAGAATCTTTTTGGGCAAAGAATACGGAGCATTCTTATACTGGTGTTGTTGCCGATTTGGATTTTATGGTTAAATTCGGTTCATTCTTTGTCAGTGCCGGATGCAACACTTTAAACTTTAAATATGTCGACCTGAATGCAGGTCTGGGTATGTTCTTTTAAAAGATAATAATATGAAACAACTATACTTACTATTATTCACCTTGTTTGCTATATGTTTATCCGGCTGTGTGGAAGAGCCGGATATGGATACTAACCTGCAGAATGTTTTGCCTCCGGAATTCGAGAAATTTACACAAGCAGATGTCAGCTTTACTGCCACGAGTATTCATGCAAAAGCTACCATAAAGAAAGAAAATGGAGATCCGGTTGTTGAACGTGGTTTCGTTTATTGGCTGAAAGATTCAAAAGATATCCAAAAACAGGAAGATTCTACCATCAAAGAAGGTAAAAGTACATATGAACTTACCATAAATGAGCTTATTAATGATACAACCTATCATATCAGTCCATTCGCAAAAAGTGAAAAGGGAGGTATTGCATATGGAGACACATTAGATGTTACAACAAATGAGGGTATAGGATCAGTTATCACCTCGGAAATTAAAGAATTCACAGCAACGACCGCTGTGCTGGGAGGTACGATCAGGGAAAAAGGCGAAGGTGAAATCAAAAAGGTAGGTTTCCGTTTTCACAAGAATGCAGAGGCTGATTCAATGGTTTATGTCAACATGAATGATATGCTGACAGACTCTACATTTGTTTATACTTTAACTGAGCTGGATCCGGAAACGGAATATACAGTTGAAGCCATAGTAGAAAATAGTTTTGGCTTGTTCAATACCAATAAACAAAGCTTCACGACATTGGACGGACATCCCAAACTCGATCTGCTTGAAAAGATTGAAATAGATTATACACATGCGACCGTAAGAGCCAGATTGGTTGAAAAAGGTGATGGAGAGCTGGATTCTATCGGGTTCTGCTGGGGGACAGTGAAAGACTTGAATCGACCTAATATCATTGAAGATTCAGTCATTAAATGTACGGTTAACGAAGATGGCTTTATTTTAGGTGTCATTCCTTCTTTGAAGCCGGGAATACAATATTTCGTACGCGGTTTTGCTGTAAATGAATTTGGTCCTGTTTATACTTCAGACAGTATTGCTTTTTATGCCAAAAGAGATGTTCCTACTATCCTTATGGATGAGTCTTTGAATTATACCATGAAAGACGGGAATGTAACAGTCAGTGGTCTGTTGGAGAATGACGGTAGAACCGATGTTAAAAAGATTGTTGTTTATTGTTCGTTGACGAGCACTCCGGGACCGGATAACGAATCCGACCAAAAGGTTACTCTCACAAGAGATGATTTGGATAAAGATAAAAAATTTCAAGTATCTTTTACATTGAAAGGGGAAAAGAAATATTATGTCAAAGCTTATGCAACGAATGAGAATGGGACAGAGGGCAGTAACATTGTTGAGTTTAAAACACCCAATATTGTTTCAGGAAATCTAACGGGATTTGAGGGCAGTGGACGTATGAATTATACGGTTTTCACACTGGATGATCAAGCATTTGTTGTAGGAGGAGATTTAGGTCCGAAAAGAACAGATGAACTGTATGGATATAATCCGACTTATAACAAATGGAAGCTTTTTGAGCCTTACCCGATAGAAGCAATGAACATGGCTGCATGTACAATGGATAATACAGCCTATCTGTTTGGAGGAAACACATTAGCTATGAACATTACCGGATGTTATTCATATTCAAACAATGAATGGACAGATTTAGCTCCATTGGAAAATGGGAATATACGTAATAAAGCCGTTTGTTTCCCTTATGGAGATGACATTTATCTTATTGGTGGAAACATAAATAATGCTCCAACTGATACCATTTGTCGTTACAATACAAATGACAATAAATGGTATAATTATGGTAAGTTCGCGGTTGCTCTAAGTAATGGTATTGCTTTGGTTTCAGGCGAAGGTGAAGTCTTCGTTGGTCTGGGAGATAAAATTGCAGGACGAGGGTTATGGAAAGCTACCGGAGGAGATTTTACCAGCTGGAGTAGTTTAACAGAACTACCGGGGAAAATGGACAATGTTTCAAGTGGCATTATTTATAATAGAAGTATATATGTTATTGATGAATCTGGCGTAATGTGGCAATATGATATAGATAATGATGAGTGGCATCAACGTTATGCTTATTCGAAAGGCAGTAAGAATTACGAACTATTCATGTTGAATGGTGTTGTGTATATTTTAAGTTTGGATTATTACCAAAAAACATTAGTGACATACGACCCGACATGGGATAACTAAACATGAACAGAACTGATATATTAAACCAAATACAGAAAAACGTGGAACGTCTGTCGGCTTCCGATCTGCCGGAGTATAAATATATTCCGCTGCATCAGAAGCCATCACCTTCTGTGCTTTCGCTTCGTGAAGTCATGTTGTTGCTACGGAAAGTGATCTTTCCGGGATTCTTCGGTTCGGAGCAGGAGGCACAGGTGGATTCCATCCAATACTATACAGGAGTCTATTTGGAGAAGATATATGACCTGCTTCAAGAACAGATATATAACGGTCTCTGTTTCGAAGTTGATCGTTGTTGTGATTCGAAGGACCGTGCGTCCCGGATAGCGATTGATTTTATAAATAAGATACCTCATATCAAGTATTTGCTATCCACCGATGTAAAAGCGATACTGGATGGCGATCCGGCAGCCAAGAGTCTTAGCGAAATCATATTCTGTTATCCCGCCGTACACGCCATTCTTCATCAGCGGGTAGCGCATGAGCTGTTAAAGCTCGGAGTGCCGGTCCTGCCGCGTATCATCACCGAGATGGCCCATTCCGAAACAGGGATCGACATCCATCCGGGGGCACAGATCGGAGAATATTTCAGTATTGATCACGGGACAGGTGTTGTCGTAGGACAGACCGCCATTATAGGTAACCATGTCCGTTTGTATCAGGGTGTTACTTTGGGGGCTAAAAACTTTACGCTGGATGAAGAAGGGCTGCCTGTCGATGTACCCCGTCACCCGATCATTGAAGACAATGTTACTATCTACTCCAATGCTTCCATTCTCGGTCGTATCACGATAGGGAAAGGCTCAGTGATAGGTGGTAATATCTGGTTAACCCATAGCGTTCCGCCAAACTCCAAAGTTCTTCAGACACGGGCTGTCGAAGACAAATAAATCTTTTATATTTTTTGCGCAAAAGACACCCTTAAATTGAACATAAATACGTATGTTTGCGTCATACCCATGTGGTAATAATACCTTAAATGTGTACGATGATGAACAAAGTAAAAACGTTAGATGACCTTCGGAAGATGCGTGAATCCTTACGTACCTCCCTCGATTTACGCGAGAAAAGTAATAATCCCGAGCAAATGGTTCAGATCAAGGTGGCTATGGCGACCTGCGGTATCGCTGCCGGAGCCAAAGAGGTAATGAGCTATTTTATCGAAGCCCTCGACCGGGAACGCGTAGATGCCTTAGTTACTCAAACAGGCTGCATGGGATATTGCTATGCAGAACCTACCGTAGAGATCACAGTTCCCGGCAAGGAACCGCTCGTATTCGGTCGCGTCAACAAAACAAAAGTGGACGAGATCATTACCAGTTATATCAAACAAGGTATTCTGATAGACGACATCATACCTGTCAACTATAACTCGGTCGGTCCAGAATAAAAACCAATACAAATTCTTACATAATGGCACAATATAGCAACTATATTCTGGTGTGCGGCGGTACAGGCTGCCGTGCATCACAGAGCGAGCTTATACTACAAAACCTGAAGGAGGCAGTCAGGCAAAACGGATTACAGGACAGTGTACAGGTGATCCGGACAGGCTGTTTCGGCTTTTGTGAGAAAGGACCGGTCGTAAAACTGATACCGGACAATACTTTTTACGTGCAGGTCACTCCGGAAGATGCAGACGATATCGTCAACGAACATCTGATAAAAGGCCGTAAAGTAGAACGTCTGCTTTATGTAAATCCGGAGACGAATGAGCAGATACTCGATTCCAAACATATCAACTTCTATAAAAAGCAGTTACGTATAGCCTTGCGCAACTGCGGTTTCATCAACCCTGAAAATATAGACGAATACATCGCCCGTGACGGTTATATCGCCTTGGGTAAAGCACTGACTGAAATGACCCCCGACGACGTAATCAGGGAGATCATGGACAGCGGCCTCAGAGGCAGGGGCGGCGGCGGTTTCCCGACCGGGCTCAAATGGCAGATCACCCGTAAGGTACAGGCTCCGCAGAAATATGTAGTCTGCAATGCCGACGAAGGTGATCCGGGTGCCTTCATGGACCGTTCTATCCTGGAAGGCGATCCGCACTCCATCGTCGAAGCCATGGCGATCAACGGATATTGTACCGGAGCCAGTAAAGGACTGGTCTATATCCGTGCCGAATATCCCCTGGCGGTGGAACGTCTGAAGATCGCTATAGAACAAGCGAAAGAGTACGGATTTCTGGGAGATAACATCTTCGGTACAGATTTTTCTTTCGATATTCAGATACGTTATGGAGCAGGCGCTTTTGTGTGCGGGGAAGAGACGGCACTGATCCATAGTATGGAAGGATTGCGCGGGGAAGCAACGGTTAAACCTCCGTTCCCCAGTGAAAGCGGTTACAAAGGCTGTCCGACAAACGTGAACAACGTAGAGACGTATGCCAATATCCCCGTTATCCTGCTGAAAGGAGCCAAATGGTTCAGCAGCATCGGTACGGAAAAGAGTAAAGGGACGAAAGTCTTTGCCCTGGCCGGCAAAGTGAACAACGTCGGACTGATCGAAGTCCCGATGGGAACGACACTCCGTGAAGTGATATTCGGTATCGGAGGAGGAATAAAAGACGGAAAGAAATTCAAAGCCGTACAAACCGGCGGACCTTCCGGCGGATGCCTGACGGAGAAACATCTGGATCTGCCGATCGACTATGACAATCTGATCGCTGCCGGTTCCATGATGGGATCGGGTGGAATGATCGTGATGGACGAAGACGACTGCATGGTGGCGATGGCCAAGTTCTACCTCGACTTTACGGTAGAAGAGTCATGCGGCAAATGCGCCCCTTGCCGTATCGGAAATAAGCGTTTGCATGAAATGCTGCAGAAGATCACATCGGGCAGGGGAACCATCGAGGACCTGGATAAACTGCGTAATCTCGCCATGGTGATAAAGGATACGGCATTATGCGGTTTAGGGCAAACATCACCCAACCCCGTCCTTTCTACCATGGATAACTTTTACGATGAATACCTGGCACATGTCGACGAACAACGTTGTCCTTCCCACCAGTGCCGCGAACTGACCCAGTACTTTATCAATCCGGAGAAATGTAAAGGCTGTACCATGTGTGCCCGCATCTGTCCGGTACATGCTATCACCGGTAGCCGTAAAGTACCTCACACGATCGACTCGGATATCTGTATCCGTTGCGGGTCATGCATAGAGAAGTGTAAGTTCGATGCAATATACGTACACTAAATAAGTTGACAGTGGATAATTGACAGTTGACAGATAAGAATATGGAAAAAATTAAACTAACAATAGATAACAGAGAAGTGGAAGTAGCCAAGGGGACAACAATCCTGGATGCTGCCAAAAGCCTGGGGATCCGTATCCCGACGCTTTGCCACATGAAACTCGAAGACTTGAATTACGAGAACAATCCCGGAGCCTGCCGCATCTGCGTGGTAGAGATCGAAGGACGCCGTAACCTGGCACCATCCTGCAAGATGGAATGTACGGAGGGAATGGTTGTCAGAACCCATACTCCCCGTGTCATGAATGCACGCAAAACGGTGATGGAGCTGATCCTGTCCAACCATCCGGCGGGTTGCCTGACCTGCAGCAGTAACGGATATTGCGAGTTGCAGACGATCGCCCACGACCTCGGTATCCGTGAGATAAGATATCAGGGCGAACAGTCCACTTTCGAGATCGACCGTTCTCCTTCCATCGTGCGGAATATGAATAAATGTATCATGTGCCGCCGCTGCGAAACCATGTGTAACAGTATTCAAACGGTAGGAGCCCTGACAGCCGTTCATCGCGGATTCAATGCCGCCGTCTCTACTGCCTTTGAGCGGGATATAGCCGGCAGTACCTGTTCTTATTGCGGGCAGTGTGTGTCTGTCTGTCCGGTGAATGCCCTTAGCGGCCGTAACACCCAGCAGCCGGTACTGGACGCATTGGCCGATCCGACCAAGATCGTGATCGCACAAACTGCTCCGGCAGTACGTACGGCTCTCGGACGCGATTTCGGTTGCGAGCCGGGGACGTTGGTTACCGGAAAGATGGTATCGGCTCTTCGCCAGTTAGGTTTCGACTATGTATTCGATACCGACTTCGCCGCCGACTTGACCATCATGGAGGAAGGTACCGAATTGCTTCAGCGATTAGGCAAATACCTATCGGGAGATCAGGAAGTGAAAATGCCGATGATGACCAGTTGCTGTCCGGGTTGGGTCAGTTTCGTAGAACAACATTTCCCGGAACTGCGCGATAACCTGTCGACAGCCAAGAGCCCGCAGCAGATGTTCGGAGCCATAGCCAAAAGCTATTTCGCAGAGAAGCTGGGAGTGGATCGCAGAAATATTGTTGTCGTCTCCATCATGCCTTGCCTGGCAAAGAAATATGAAGCCAGCCGTCCGGAATTTGCCGTCGAAGGTAATCCGGATGTCGATATTTCGATCTATACCCGTGAGCTGGCTCGTCTGATCCGGTATGCCAACATCAACTTCAACGAACTTCCCGACAGCGACTTCGACCGTCCTTTGGGAGAGTCGACCGGTGCCGGCGTTATTTTCGGAACAACCGGAGGTGTTATAGAAGCAGCCTGCCGTACGGCTTACGAGCTATATACTAAAAAGCCGCTGGAGAAAATCGAGTTCAGAGAACTGCGAGGACTGGAAGGTATCCGCAGTGGGACGATCAATTTCGACGGTGTCCCTGTCAGGATCGGTATCGCCCACGGTTTGGGGAATGCCCGCAAACTGGTCGAAGAGGTGAAGAGCGGAAAATCGCCTTACCACGTGATCGAGGTAATGGCATGCCCCGGTGGTTGTATCGGCGGCGGAGGCCAGCCGTTCCATCAGGGCAGGATGGACGTTTTGCGTAAACGTGCTGCCGCCCTTTACAGCGAAGACGAAAGCAAGCCGCTTCGTAAGAGCCATGAGAACCCTTATATCCAGCAATTATATAAGGAATATCTGGGCGAACCTTGCGGCCCCAGGGCGCATCAGTTGCTGCATACACATTACTTCGACCGCAAAGAAGTAGTCAATATGTTTTTGGAAACCGATAAAGACGAATAAGCATGGAAAAGATACATTTGCCCCAATCAAAGATAAAGGAGTTACAGGCCGTATGTAAGGAGCATGATAACGACTCCGGTGAACTGATCAACATTTTGCATGCAGCACAGGAAATATTCGGTTATCTCCCTCGTGAAGTACAGGAAATAGTGGCAGCCGAACTGCATATCCCTGTTTCCCGTGTCTATGGCGTAGTTACTTTCTACTCGTTCTTTACCATGACACCGAAAGGAAAGTACCCGATCTCTGTCTGCTTGGGAACCGCCTGTTATGTACGCGGAGCGGAAAAGGTGCTGGACGAATTCCAGCGTCAGCTTGAAATCAAAGTAGGGGAGACGACTAACGACGGGTTATTCTCGCTGGACTGCCTGCGCTGTGTGGGAGCCTGCGGACTGGCACCTGTAGTGACCATAGGTGGTAAGGTATACGGTAGAATTACTCCGGAAAAAGTGAGGGATATCCTGTCCGAATATTATATTCGCGAGGAGTAAGACGAAATTTGGATTTTGAAAAGCTTACGTATTTTTCTGAAAATACGTAAGCTTTTTCTCTGTAATATGTACGTTTTTACCTTGAAAAGCTCGCCACTTTCGCCACTTTCGCCACTAAAGTATTTGATTTTCACTATCGTTTTTTATAGCCAAAACAATCCTGTAACATAATGACTATCAGTCTATTGGAAAATATATACTATTTTCTTCATCCCATAAATCGGTTTTAAGAGGGACACGAATACAGGAATTTTCCGACTCTTAAAACCCTGTCGGACGAATCAACAAGCAGACAGACGTGAAACATTTGAAAAAACATGTCCCTCCGGTGTCCCTGAAATCGCTTCCGAGCAACACTTTCGTATCTGTAATTAATTAATAACAAGAGACTTACACAATACGGAAAAATCA
>ENA-OWPN01000557-OWPN01000557.1-human-gut-metagenome-genome-assembly--contig:-NODE-557-length-48863-cov-23.342034_pt1 | contig 48863 bp, 72 predicted proteins | sample MGYA00248266_ERZ651850 | MGnify/ENA primary metagenome ERZ651850 (study PRJEB26924, sample SAMEA4378296) | human gut metagenome | biome: human gut; feature: human-associated habitat; material: faeces... | reverse complement strand
CGCCAAGCTGATAGCCAAGGCATTGGGTAGCACCGTGGAAGAGCTTTTCTAAGGCGCTGACAGAAATGCCTTTTTGAAACACGGCGCCGGAGCGGCGCTTCAAGCGTATCCTGGCGGATGCCGCGCTCGCCTTTCGCGCGGTGACCATCCCTCCCGGCGGGGTACGCTTGAAAGGCTGCTTCGGCCAAATGAAAGGGGAAATGGCCATAACAAAATAAGCCTTATGGACGTACATCCAAAAAAGCATTTGTATACCCACTCAAATGATACCATTCAAAGCGGTTTTGCGCAATAACTTTTTAACGACGGAAGGAGAGAAACATGGGAGTAGACGCACTGGATATCGGCATCAAGCTGAAGATCCTGAAAAAACAGGGAAAGCCCAGCACGCAGCGGTGGCTTTTAGGGGAACTTCGCAAAGACGGTTTCCCGGACCTTTCGGAATCCACGCTTTCCAGCATCCTGTCAGGGAATTATGTTGTCGGCTGCGCCAACGAAGTGCTGACGAAAGCGGCGAAGATCATAGACGCGGCGGATAAAACCTGATCCATTACTATTTTACCGCCAGAGAGGAAAATTCACCATGCAGACGGAAAACCGAAATATCTATAAAAAGCCGCGCGAAATAGCCGGTTATTCCCAGGAGCGTGCAGCTGAACTACTGGACATATCAGTGGAGAGCTTGCGCGCATATGAAACAGGGAGGCGCGTGCCGCCGGGTGAAGTGGTTGTGCGCATGATGGACCTTTACAACTGCCAGTACCTTGCAGTGTCCCATCTCAGGTCGAGCGAGGCGTGCGCATCATTCCTGCCGGATGTGAAATTGCAGGATCTCCCGACGGCTATTTTGCGGCTCCAGAAGGAGCTGAACGACTTTCTAAAGTGCCGTGAAGAGGTGCTGGATATCACTTGTGATGGCGTAATTTCGCCCGAAGAGCGGCCCCGATGGGAAAAGGTACTGAAAGAACTTGACGACGTTTCGGCCGCTATTATGGCCGTGAAATTTGCGGATTGAGGTGATGGAAAATGAGACCGTTCCTTACATCGGATGATGTGATGGCGATAACGGGATACAGCAGATCGCAGGCATATTTGATTATCTCTGAATTGAACCAAGAGCTGAAGAAACAAGGCTATATGACGCGCCGCGGCTGCGTCCCGTCCAGGTTCTTCTGCAAAAAGTATTTCGTGGATGAAGACCAGGTAGAGGAGGTTTTGTTGTGCAATACAGCACTTGCGCAGAATGCGGTGCCCATTTAGACCCGGGAGAAAAATGCGATTGTCAAAAGGAGCATTCGTATCTTGACGGTTCAACAGAGCTTTTCTTGAGGCGATATGCGGATATGCAGAATACCAACGCTGATCGCGCCGACCTTATCCCATGTCCGCGCTGCGGCAGGTACCGCATGAAACAACGCTTGCACACCAATGCGGTGTCACGGCATTTCAAAGGCATCACGGTTTGTGACGGATGCGGAAGGGATGAAGCAATGCAGGACTTCCACGGTGTCATTCTCCCGAATGATGAATGGGCCGTGGTACAGAAATTTCAGTGTGAAAGAGAGTGGCCATATGAGACACAGGAAGAATAGGCGGCTGGCACTGGCATATGCGCTTATCGTCGCCGTGGAGCTGCTGGCAACGGTACTGGCAGGCTGGGCGGTGGCACGCTGGGCAATCCCATATGCGTATGCAGAGCGCGGCTATTGGGCCGTAGGAGGGGAATGGATATTGACGGCCGGCGCGGCGCTGTTCGCTCTTTGGGCCACAAACCACATGTTTTTTGGAGGTGTGCGTAATGCCGGCAAGGTGCAGAAAATGCCACAGGATACTTACGACGCCAGCGGCGGTGGAGGCGGGGTACGGGCCGGTATGTTACGCAAAGGAGTTCGGGAAGTCGTTGTACTCGACCTCAAAGGCAACACGCTCGGCAGGTTCGTCACCGAGAATACGAATGCGCATGTCGCAGGCGGCAAAGCGGAAGAAGATAGAGCCGATGCCATTGCTGACTGCAGATGTAACCTGCAGCCGGGATGCGGACGGGAAAGCGCATGTTAATATTCCGCAGCGGATTCGCTATCACAGCCCGTCCGGAATCGAGTGGGGATATGGCGGGAGCGGCCCGGCGGACCTGGCGCTCAATATCCTTTCCCTCTATGTGGAAGAACGGACGGCATACGAGCTGCACCAGCAATTCAAGCAGGACTTTATAACAGTGATGCCGCACGAGGGCGGCACGATCAAGCGAGAGGACATTATTGCATGGCTGGAAACGAAAAAGGCGCTGGCCTGAGCCAACGCCTGTACAAAAGGAAAGGCCCCACCGCCGAAGCAGTAGGACCCACCACACATCCTTATTGTACCACGGTTTCCGAAAAAATCAACTGTGGAGGCGAATATTATGAAAGCTTTTTACCCGCTGGTAGCCTTCGGGCCTGCCCGGCCGGCAGAGTACAGGCGGCGCGATCCGCGCCGCACACCGCTGCCTGAGCCGGAGCAATATGCCGGCGGCACTTCTTTATTCGGGAGGGACTGCGGATGACGGAACAGGGCATCAATGAACTGGCGGCGCGCAGGGATGAGCAGTGGGAGGAAGTCATAGAGCTGTGCAGGCGTTACGGCTATCTCACACAGGAAACTGGACAATCGGCCACGATCATGAAGAATGCCAGCCAGATAAAAAACCGGGGATTGGAAACGTACATATTCTTGCAGGTGCAGACCTGCGGAGCATATCCGCAGCCCGGAGAATGCGAGGGAGAGGAAGATGTGTTGTGAGTGCGGGCATGTGCCATGCTTGACTGGTTGTCCGAACGCGCGGGAGCGCGCGCGGGCCGGGACATGTACAGACTGTGCGCAGCCAATTTATCCCGGGGAAGAAGTGGTGGACATAGACGGGGATCTGTATCACCTGGAATGCATTGAACGTATGAGCACAACGGAACTGCTGGCGCTGATGGGATACTGCGTATGCGCAGCAGAAGTCTGAAAGGAGAATATTGTGGAAGAGGCAAACGAGAAACGCTTGATAATCGTGAAGCAGCTCCCGGAGTTTGAGGAGCATCTACACCTGATAAAGGAAGAAGCTGAAAAGCGTGTGGCCGACGCCATGCAAATGGTCGTTTCGGAGGAGACCGTTAAAACGGTGAAAAAGGTTCGGGCCGAATTAAACAGCGAGTTCAGCGCTTTGGAACAGTCGCGCATCGCCGCAAAGAAAGCTGTAATGGAGCCGTATGAGAAGCTGGAAGCGATTTATAAGACCTGCGTTACGGATGTGTATGGTCCGGCAAACGAGCAACTGGGCAGCAAGATTGCAGATGTTGAGAACGGCTTGAAAGAAGCAAAAAAGGAAAAGGTTAAAGCCTATTTTGAAGAATGCTGCGTGGCGGCGAATATCGACTGGCTCAAGTACGAGCAGGCAGAGATAATCGTGACGCTCTCGGCCAGTGAAAAGAGTCTCAAGGAAAAGGCAAAGAGCTTTGTGTCCCGCATAGCGTCGGAAATCGGCCTTATAGAGACGCAGGAGCACGCTGATGAAATCATGGTCGAGTACAAGCAAACTTTGCTTCTGGCGGACTCCATAAGGCTGATACAAAGACGATATGAGGCGCTTCAAAAGGAGAAGGAGAAAAAAGAGCGCATCGCGGCGGAAAAGGCGCTGAAAGCAGCGGCTGCGGCCAAGGTCAGCGCGGAGTGTGCCGAACAAAACCCGCCGCAGGCAAACCCGGCCCCGCTCGCATTTAAACCACCGACAGAAACAACGGTCCAGCAAAGGATGGATGAATCGGTGGAGATGGCGCCGCCCGCGGCACAGAAAGAGCCTGTCCCATCCAACAGGGAGATTTTACAGTTGACGTTTACGGTGCGCGGCACGCGCACGGAGCTGCGTGCACTGAAGCAATTTTTGACTGAGGGAGGATACGATTTTGAGTAATCAGGTAGTGACCCGTAAAAAACCGAAGTGGTCGGTAGCAATCACCCAGCAAGATTATCAGAACCTTATACACAACACCCTGAACGATCCTGCGCGGGCGAACCGGTTCATCGCGAGCATTTCATCCGTTGTAGCCGTCAACCCGGGCTTGCAGGATTGTGATGCCGGTTCCGTCCTTACCGCGGCGCTGCTGGGAGAAGCGCTGAACCTTTCGCCCAGCCCGCAGCTTGGCCAGTTTTACATGATCCCCTTTGAAAACGCGTTGAAAGGGCCGGACGGCAAAAAACTGTGGCTGTACGATGAGAATGGTGAGCATCTCAAAGACAGCAAGGGAAAATGGATGTGTCAGACTGAAACCAAGGCGCAATTTGTTATTGGATACAAGGGGCTAATTCAACTTGCAAAGCGTTCCGGCGTGTACAGACATATCAACGTCATTGAGGTCAAAGCGGGCGAATTGGAGAGCTATAATCCTTTCACGGAAGAAATCAAGGTGCATCCAATTTTGAATTGGGAGAAGCGACGTGAGCTTCCGACAATCGGGTACTATGCCTTTTTCGAAGAGCTGAACGGCTTTATGAAAGCCATGTACTGGAGCATTGAACAAATGATGGAGCATGCCGACCGATACAGTCCCGCGTTTAATGTGGAAGCGTATCATGCGATACAGCGCGGCGAGGTGGCGGAGAAAGACATGCGGAAGTACAGCAGCTTCTGGTATAAGGACTTCGACGCTATGGGAAAAAAGACCATGCTGCGCCAGCTTATCAGCCATTGGGGAAGCATGAGCACTGAATTTCAACGGGCCTATGAAGCGGACGGAAAGGAAATCAATGCAGAACTTCTCCCGGAAAGGGAAGATATGCCGGAACTGCAGCCGGAAGCAGCATCAGTGAGCGAACCTGCCGCGCTCGGCGAGGGGCAGCGGCGTGAGACGGTCGCAGACGCTATCCGTATGCCGGAGAAAGAGCCGGTCATGGTGAGCATGGACGATTTGTAGGAGGAAACGGGGCAATGATCGCATGTGATGTTATATCCACAGGCAGCAAGGGCAATGCGGTGCTGCTCAACTACTGGCTGCTGGTAGATTGCGGCGTGCCCTTCAAGGCGCTGGCCGGGGCATACCCGGCCCTACGGCTGGTGCTGCTGACACACATCCACGGAGACCACTTCAACCGCACTACGCTGGCCGCGCTGGCGCATGAACGGCCGACGCTCCGATTCGGCGCGGGAAGTTGGCTTGTGCCAGAGCTGGCGCGGCTTGTACCTGCGGAAAATATTGACGTCGTTGAACCAGGACACGTTTACGATTACGGAGCGGTTACGGTGGAGCCGGTACGACTTTGGCACGACGTGCCGAACTGTGGATATAAATTGCGGTTCGAAGATGGAGAGCGCGCGTTCTACGCCACGGACACGGGCAGTTTGCGGGAAATCTCCGCGCCGGGGTATGACCTGTATCTGGTCGAAGCAAATCACGATGAGGAAGAGATCCGCAAGGCGGTAGCAGCGAAGAAATTTGCAGGAGAATACACATATGAGCGGCGCGCAATGGAAACGCATCTGTCACGGCAGCAGGCCGACGAATTCATATGCCGTAATATCCGGCGCGGCGGCGAGTATATCTACCTGCACCAACATCAGGAGGCACGCCGGACGGAATAGAACGGTCAATGGTGCACCGGAGGGGGTGAGCGCCTGAAATACATCTCAGAAATCAATGCTTTTTACGCATGGCTGGAAGGTAATGACCTTTCACCGGCGGCAATTTCCCTCTGGCACGCGCTCATGATAACTGCAAATAAGGCGATGTGGCCGGATGTGTTTCCTGCATCTATGGATCTTCTCAAAACGCGTACAAGATATGGGAAGGATACGATTTACGGTGCGCGCCAACAGCTCGCAGATTGCAAGCGAATCGAATATTTCGAGCAAGGCGGAAGAAAACCCACGATATATCGCATCATCCCGTTCGTGCCAGAAACTCAGAAGCAAGGATATGCGCCACAGCCGTGCGCTACGCCAGCATCGGAAGAAGAGATAGCATTGCAAAGCAAATACACTCTGATTTGCGAACAAATCGACTGGAATGAGATAGAAAAGCCATGGAGACACACGTTGAAAGATGCTCTACGGCGCATGGTACGCAACCAGAGCACGCAGATACGCGGAGAAAGACTCCCGAGGACACAGGTTATATCCCAGCTCAAACGCCTTGATACAGACGCCGTAAAGCTGGCGCTGGACAGGCTGAATGCAGCTGATAAAGACATTGCGAACCCGGTGGCATATCTCATGACTTGTCTGTACAATGCGCCGGACGAATTGGACGCGATGCTCGGGATTGAATGCGAAAGGGATTTGCCGCATCTGACACAGAGATACAGGAGGTAGCGATGGAGAAATATATCAATTTGAAGAATAAGCGGTTTGGCAGGCTTACGGTCATCAAAAAATTGGAGAAGCCACAAGGCGTAAAATCCGCATATGCGTATTGGTTGTGTAAATGCGAGTGTGGAAATGAAATTGTTGCTTCATCAAGTAGCTTGAGGCGAGGACACACGAGAAGCTGCGGATGCTTGGCAAAGGATTTGCTTACATCGCATGGACAATCAAAGACAGGACTATACAGGCGATGGTACGGAATGCGTCAACGATGCAACAATCCAAAAGACATCAGTTATCCCAATTACGGTGGACGCGGCATTCGAGTTTGCGAGGAATGGGACACTGATTTTCAAAGCTTTTACACTTGGGCGATTGCAAATGGATTTTCTTCAGAGCTTCAGCTGGATCGCATAGATACGAATGGAAATTATGAACCATCAAACTGCCGATGGGTAAAACGTCAAACGAATATGCGCAACAAGAGAAATAACATTGTTGTCCAGATTGATTCAAATGTAAAAACGCTATCTGAATGGGCTGAGTGCTCAGGAATACCATACAAAACGCTTTTCATGAGATACAAAAATGGATGGCGCGGAAAGAAACTTATAAGCCCATTGCGGCAAAAAACGGGCAAATGAGCCTATTTTGACAGGAGGAAAGACTATGGAACCCACCACACACAATCTTGAAATCACCAACGATGCATTGGCCTGCCGCATGTTCGGTAACCGGGAAAAATACGACCAACTCTGCGATGCGCACGCAGTGGCGGCAGCAGAGAGGGAGGCGTTTTGGAACGAGGAAACGGAAGCACTGGGCATCAACACGGATATCACACGTCTGGCGAGAATGAAAATAGACTCAGAATTGTCGTCTTTCACAGGAGCGCGGAACGCACAGGCGATTGCCGGGCATGTGGCAAGGGCCTTAAAGGAATTCTCAAAAGATACACAATTTGCCCAAGCGGTGACGTCGGGCGGCTCCTTGGAAGCCTGCTGCGCAGAAGTGCTGAAAAACGCGGGATACTCCATCTCAGATATTGAGGTATATCGCCGCGCAGCACAATTCTATTTCCCAAATGCAAGGGTGCAGTTTTGGATGGAAATAACAACCGGGGAAGAACCGATGCTGGGCGAGATCCCAGAGAAGGGAGACCCGGTGGGCCAGACGAACAAGGAAAAGCAGCCGGAAGTGAAAAAAGCGGCGCCCGCAAAAAAGGAGAAGGCAAAGCGCGTGCAGCCGCAAGAGACAGGAGCCATTCAGATCTCATTGTTTGGAGAGGGGGCGGACGGAGAATGATCGCGTACAAGGCATTCGGCCCCGGACTCGTATGCAGGAACTATCAATTTGAGAAAGGCCGTAACGTGACGGATAAAGCGAAATGTGCCGCCGGTGGTTTTCATTGTGCGGAGGATCCTCTCGACTGTCTCTGCTATTACAGCTGGAATGGCAAGAACGAGTTCTGGATTGTGGAGGCAGGCGGGGATATCGACGAAGACGGCGTAGATACCCGTATCAGCTGCACGGAACTGACGACGCTTGCGAAGCTGGACGAAGAACGCTATCTGATGGCGGCTGTGGCATACATGATGCAGCATCCGGAGCGCACGAGAAATAAGGTCGTAGACCAAGGCCCGTTCCATGTGTGCCGTGATAAGGAGCCACGGGCGACGGGAAAAATGAATTCCTGGATACTGTTGGCCCGGGAAGAGATGGGCGAAGTTAGAGAATATGTGATCGCGCAAGTTGATGGAGTAAAGGTGCGTGCGGGTCACGAATACGGCATGTCCGAATTGAGAGAGGCGGTGCAGGCATGACAAAGGCGGAAGAATTCTTGGCATTGTGTCCACAGCCGAAAGCTTCTCCTGTCTCCTGCTCCGGGCCGCTTCGGGCAACAGTCGCAACGGGCATTGCGGCGGGCCGATACATCAAAGGTGATGTGCTGACGGTTGCCGTATGGGATAGAGCTAAGTCACCTTTGGTTGTGTGGTACTTCTACGGAGAAGAGTGGACCGGCACACTGCGGGGAAATAAGGCTGCAGATCGAAGGGATTTGCGTGTGGAATGGGTTGAACCCGCTCAGCACGGCGGTAGCCTGCGATACCGCGAGGTTTCCATTATGCAGGAGGAGGAACGCCTCTTGCGGGAATATTTCGGATGCACCGATAAGATCTCCCCGATGGAACTGATTTATAAGGCACAAAACGCTCGGTCGCGACGCTTGCGGAGCGAAAGAAACCAGCGCCAAGCAGAGGAAACGCGTCAATATATGAACCGCCTCCCGCCGTTGCCTGGCGATTTTGAAAAACGCATCCTGAAGAGTTGCAGCGACGCGGTGTTCCTGTGGTTCAAAAATCGAAAAGTGAAAACGATTTTGCCGGGAGGAGAACCGGGCAATATGTGGGTGCAGGATGTGCGATGTGACAGCTGCGGCGGGGAATACACAACGGAAGCAGAATCGCTATCACACCTTGGCATGACGAAGTGTGCGGCGTGCGGAAAACCGATGCTTGCACACAATACAAGATATGGCGCGAAGCGGAAAGAGCAATCCCGCACTTTTGTAATGGCGCAGGAGACGCCAGACGGTCTATGGCTTCGGAGATTTTTGGTGTTCTTCAGTTTCCACGAGAAGAAAGCAAATCTGGAAGTTTACGACAGAGATATTTACCTCATTGACACGAAAAGAAAAGCCATCCACTGGAAAAGTGAGTACAGATGGCAAGAAAAACGCTCGGAGTATGTGATGGCACAGAGCGCTGCCCTCGAAAAAATGTTCGTTTGTTCACAAGGTATGTATTCGGGAAGCGCTATGGTCTGCATGGACGAAGGACTTGAAAAACAAGTAGAAAAATACCTTGGTATGAGTTGGGTGAAACGCTACTATAAGTCGGCAGACATCATGGATATATGTCTTTTGTGGCGAAAAATAAAGACTGTCCCCATGCTGGAATCACTTATAAAAACGGGATGGTGCAATGAGTTCCTGAAGGTGTTCTACGGAGCGTGTCGGCGTACATGGCTGAATCTCAAGAGCAAAACCTACTATGGTGTATTCGGCTTGAATCGGCAGGAAATGCGGATTGCGGGGAAAACGCACGATCTGCAAGAAGTGGAACGTGCGCACAGCTGGAAAGCTGCTGGGTTGGCAATCACCGAAGAGAATTTGAAGATGGTGAAAAAGATATGGTCTCCCGCCGAAGTTCAACGACTCGGCAAACGCTTTGGTACCGGGAAAGTGCTGAAATATCTCAGACAGTGTACGCGGAGAAACGGCGGAGATGGAAAAGTGATTGATTCGCACATCACGTCCGACTGGCTTGATTATATCAGAATGGCGGAAAAGCTGGGGCTGCAGCTCGAGCTTGATATCGTCCGTTTCCCGCTGGACCTTAAACGCCGGCACAATGAACTGGCAAGCCAAGTGAAAGAGCAGCAGGCAATGGCCAGAGCGAGCCAAAGAAAAGCCGCTATCGAGGCACGGGCGCAGGCGCTTGAAGAAAAATTCTCCATCAAAAAAATCATGGGAAAAGCAAAAAAACTGTACGAGTACGCCGGAGACACCTTCTGCATCTGCGTCCCTGAGGGCGCCGCAGATATTATTTCAGATGGAGAATTCCTGGACCATTGCGTGCCCCGAAGCGATAGATATTATGAGCGAATCTCAGAACGTGAGAGCTACATCATGTTCTTACGGCGGGCAGAGAAACCAGACGTACCGTGGTACACGCTCGAAGTAGAACCCGGAGGGACGATTCGGCAAAAGAGAAGCTACGGGAACGAGCAGTACGACGACTTGAAAGAGGCCGCGCCCTTCTTGGAGGAATGGCAGCGTGTTGTAGCTTCTCGTATTGGTGATGACGAAAAGATGCTGGCGCAGCGCGCAAGGGGATTAAGGCTTGCAGAATTCGCAGAACTCAAAGAAAAACAGACTGTTATACGCAACGGGAAGCTGGCGGGAAAACTGCTGGTGGAAGAGCTGATAGCCGATCTGATAGAAAACAAGTGCGGGTGATGGTATGGAAATTCAAGTGAACAATCTGACCGCGCCAGAGCGGCTCGACCTCGGGCGAATGCTGCTCAAGGCAGGATATACCGTGCAAATGACACGGCGGCACCGCGCCGGGAAAGCGAGCGGAGCATATGACTATTACATAAAGGCGGAAATGCTTGATGATAAAAAATCCTAAACTGAATGCCAGCGGGTGTCCAGATCCCACGGCATACAAGGCGTTGAAAGGAATAGCGCGAGAATCTGCTGACCGGGAGAAAGTGGTGCAGGACTACATCCACATCGTAAAAGCACTGGCCGACGGTTTGGGCCTCGAAGTGCAGAACCGCATTCACCTGCGAGATATCAAGACGGGAAAGGAGTACAGGTAATGAACAGAAGCCGGTTGGAGTGGGCGGACTTCGCATGGGCACCTATTACGGGCTGTATGCGGGAATGCACGGCATGTGTGCCGCGTAAACGTGCGTTTTGTGCATCAATAGATGTGCGCCATCATATCACAGACCCGCGCTGCAAAGGTGATAAGGACGCCCGATTATTTGAACTCGAAGAACCCTTTTCCTCGGGTAGAAACATAATTGCGCTACCGTTTGGATTTTTCCCGACGCGCCACCGTTACAGGGATGATAACCCGGGCCTTATAAAAGTCAGCCGCAGATTTCTGGTTGGGCATATGGGAGATATGTTCGGGGAGTGGGTGCCTGACAAATGGATTGAAGAAGTATTTGAGAGCTGCGCAAGGTATCCATATCATCGGTATATGTTTATCACAAAAACGCCGTGGCGGTACGAAGCGTTATGGCGTGCGGGGAAACTCCCGGTGCGCTCGAACTATTGGTATGGCACGGTGCTTGAGAATTCGCAGGATACGGCGTTCAATGCGCACGGCGTGAACAGCTTCGCTCTGATCGAACCTGTGTCCGGCTCATTTGCGAATCCGGCAGGGCATACGCAGCTCCGAAACGTTTCGTGGGTGGTACTTAGTGCAGAAAGTGGAAGAGCGGCAATCAATGAAAAAATGCAAGCCGTGTGGGCAAAAGAAATCGTTGAAATAGCCGCGGCGAATGGTACGCCGGTATTTGTCCGCAACAATCTGCGCGATCAGTGGCTCCCCGGCGCACCGCAGGAATATCCGGCAGAGCTGCTGCGGGAGAATGCCAACACCAGCGACGAATATCGCGCGTACCACTATGGACGGTGCCCTATATGCGGCCAGGAAAGCCCTACAAGGGAGATGTTGGCGCTGATGGTACGTGTGGGCCGTACAGCGCCCCGGCGCCTGTGGTACGTTCACAGGCCGTGCCTGGAGCATCACGCGCAGATATGGGGCGGCGCTGATACATTGGACGCAATCATCGAAGAGATGACGGCACGCCAAAAGGCATAAGAAAACGAACGCCGGAGCAGCTGCACGGCGGAATATAGAATTTTATAGGAGGACTCAAAATGTATATCGAAAAATATGAAATCGCCCCAAAACTCGCAAATCTGCGCGGCGCGGTGCCGTGCAGCAAGCAGGGAGCGATACCAGCGGGAATGCTGATTGACGGCGATACCGTTACAGCTGTCAATGAAATTATGCAGATTTCGGCGAAATTGCCGGCATCTATGGAGCATCCGACGGTGCTGGCAGCAAAGACAGTCGCACTTATTGAGAGCCTGCCGGATGGGATGATTTCGATTGAGTCAGACGAAAAAGATATGGTAACGATAGGCGCGGGCACGATCACAAGCAAACAGGAGGGACTTGACGCCAGTAAAATGGTGCTTCATCAGCGTCCTAAGAGTCCAAATCACGCCTTAGAGATTCCCGCCGAGGCGTTGTTTAACGCGATTTCGAATGTGCTTTATGCCGTAAGCCGTGAAGATAAAAAGCCTGCATTTGGTGGGATATTTTTCGACGCAGACGGTGCGACGTTGAATATCGTTGCTTGTGACGGATACCGTTCTGTGTGGACAACAATCCCGCATGAGGGCGAGTTCCATTTTATATTGCCAATGGTGGCAGCAAAGGCAATCATGTCACTGGGCGAGGCTGAGTCAGTAAAAATTGAAGCCAGTGCATCAGCGGCGTATATCGAGATCGGAGAATACATGATGGTGACGCGGCTCATTGCGGATTCTTTTATGGACTACAAAAGAGCGTTCCTTTCACAGCCACCGATGTGTGCCCGGCTCCCTAAAAAAGAAACGATGGACGCTTTGCGGCGTGCCTTGCTGGCCACGAATCAGGACAAGTGCATCATTATGTTGAGGTTCGACACAGACAAGTGTACGATCTCGGCTAAATCCGCAACGGGGAACTATGCGGAAGACATTGCAGGTGGTTTTGAGAAGTTGAACGGATTTGACATTGCATTCAACAGCCTTTATCTGATAGATGCAATCAAGCATTTTGATTCAGACGATTTGACGATCTACTTTGCGGGGCGTCTCCGTCCGGCGCAGATGGAAAAAGACGGATACCGCGCGCTGGTTCTCCCGGTGAAGACCAAGGAGAGTATCTGAACTAAAAAACACATAATCCCGGGTAGCGGTTGGGGCTGCGGGGTCTCTTGCGTGGAAGCAGTGAGTCACGAAGGCAAGAGCAAATGGAGAGGCCGTTAAAAGCAAAAGGCAGCAAGTTATGGAGGATGATAAGCGAATGAGAGATCTACATGCATTGGATAAATGGCGTCTGGATGTGCGCAAATACTGCGGGAGCAATGGCGACGATAAGAATGGGGCTTTTAAGATTTTTGTGAATGGCCGAGCGCTATTCTGTATCGCCTCAAACGGTAGAGGCTGGGAGCACGTAAGCGTGTCGCCGAAGAATCAGAAAAGATGTCCTACATGGGAAGAAATGTGCGCGGTGAAAAATCTGTTTTTTGAGCCTGAGGAAACGGTGATTCAGTTTCATCCGGCACAATCGCAGTATGTAGACCAGCATCAATATTGTCTGCATTTATGGAGACCCATTGAACAAGAAATTCCGACACCGCCCGTAGAGCTTGTTTAACGGAGGGGTGCGATGAAAATTGAGACAGCCATAAATAAAATTCAGAAAGAATACGAAAGAGCAAAAAATCTTGAATTTATAAGAAATCCAATGGCCTACGCTTTATACCAAGTTTGGAAAGAGGCAGATAAAGCCGGAGGGCATGACAATGACTGACAGAGAGGCGATTGCTCGGTTTGAGCCGTATATCGGGAACGAGTGTTACCGGAAAGAGTTTCAAGAAGCCTGTGCGCATGCAATCTCCGCCATCAAAGAGCGTGAGGAACGGAGCAAGGGGTGTGAGTTTTGTGGAGCAAAACTGTATTTCAAGACTACGCAGTATGCAAGACCCTTGCTTGCACCTCTGACGGAAGTACAGGCGTTGAGGGACAAATTGTTAGACCTAACAGGCGAAGTGTATGTTGAAATTGACGCTGGTTTCTGCCCCATGTGCGGCCAGCGCCGGGAGGATACGAAGTGAAAATTTTAGTAGCCTGCGAAGAAAGCCAGGCGGTGACGATTGAGCTGCGCAGATTGGGGCATGAGGCGTATAGTTGCGACATTATACCCTGTTCCGGAGGGCACCCGGAATGGCACATCATGCAGAACGTTCTGCCTTTGCTGAATGGAAATTGCAGTTTTAAGACAATGGACGGGACCGAGCACAGCATTGAAACAAGATGGGACATGATTGTCGCACATCCACCTTGTACTTTTCTTACTCTTGCAGGAAATAAATGGTTCAATCCGGAATACAAAGACCGTTTTCCGTATCGCGAAAAACAGCGTGAAGACGCTGTGGAGTTTTTCATGTATATATGGAATGCAGATTGTGAAAAAATCGCAATCGAAAATCCGCAAGGAATTATGTCCAGCAGATTTAGAAAGCCGGACCAATACATAGAACCATACATGTTTGGGGACAGAGAAAAAAAGAAAACAGGCTTGTGGTTGCGCGGGGTGCCGAAACTGGAACCAATAAATATTGTTGAACCAATAATCATAGAGTGTGCGAGCGGTGCGAGAGAACCGCGCTGGCATATGGAGACGATGCGCCTACCTCCGAAAGAACGTTCAATGGCGAGAAGCAAAACATTTCCCGGCATTGCAAAAGCCATGGCAGAGCAGTGGGCCGGAGACATACGGGAGGATTGACATGGAGAGATATACATACTTTGACGGTGGGAAATGGCGGCTTAAAATTGACGATACAGAATACAGTGGAGACTGGGTTAACCGCCTTGCCGCCTATGAAGAAACCAGACTTGAGCCGGAGGATATGAAAAAGGCGTTTAACGAGGACGCCACACTAAAATTAGCTGGGCAGATACTTGGCGTGACGCCCGGCCGCCTCCGCGAGCTGGCGCAGGCGGAGAAAGAGGGGCGGCTTGTGGTGCTGCCGTGCAGTGTTGGGGACCCTGTTTTTATGGGAACTGGCCGGTATAAAATTACAGGATATGAGGAAGATGTTTGCGACGGTTTCTACATTGGCCGCGATGGCGTTTTGCAGGTGAAGGCTCAAAATTATAATGGGAACCACGGGACATATGGAGTTATTGGCCAAACGGCAGAACTGACCCGCGAAGCCGCCGAGGCCGCGCTGCAAAATATGCTTTACAAAAATGGCGCTGAAAATGCAGATTTGGAGGCGCAGTAATGACCGCACAAACCTGTTTTACAGCATAGGTAATTATTGAGAGTTGCACGAATTGGAGGTAAATGCATGAAAAGAATGAAAAGAACACTTTCCACACTGGCACTGGCGGTAGCCATTGCCACGGCGTTTACAGGCTGCGAAACCGAGGCGCAGCGCGTGTCCTACAACCTATCACAGCAGGCAGACAATTTCAACGATATCCGGCAGGTGACAGTAATAAACTGCTTGCAAGGAGACGTGCTGTTTCAGATGACAGGGAAGATGTCAATTACTGCTGATACCGAGGATAACCAACTGGAAATCGTAGTGGAGGACGAAAACGGCGAGTACAAAAAGCACTTTATCGGCTTGAGCGACAATGTCACCTATGTGGTGGAAGATGTCACATCCGGAGATGTTAACCAGTATAAGTACACGCTGAACTTTAACCCCAAAATGTGGTTGCCCGAGATTTCCACAATTGAATAGGAGGGACCTTTCTATGAGCATTCGCACTACATATACAAAAAAGTTGGAAGATGGTCGCATCGCTCTGCGCATGGCGGCAGTGCAGATTCATGGAGAATATCTGATAGGCGAAGCGATTGACTGTCTTGCGGCATATGAGGCACTGCGTCGAAGCCCGGAGGAACTGAGGGAGATCCTTTGCGCTCAAGAAGGCTGCTGTCCGTGCTGCGGCAATTCAGAGCGCATCGAGGGCGCGCGCTTCTGCCACATCTGCGGCGCGCAGCTGCCAGAAGCGCTTATATCCCAGTCCTTAGATATGCAGTATTCAGACACCGAGTCGAGAGGAGGAGTTGAAAATGAACCCAGAGAAACAGTATGCACAGGAAGTCATCTGGTTTCTGCAGCAGATGCAAAAGAAAACTGAATATGGCCCGGAAAGAAAGCTTCTACACTATGCCATTGACGCGGTACGTGAAAAGGGCGGTTGCGATGCCGAATGAAGCGTGGCGCACGCTGTGGATCGTTCCGCTGGCGGCGCTGGTATTCGCCCTCTCCTGTGTCGGCGCCGCGCTCGATGAGGAAAAAAGAAAACGCCCGCCCCGGAAAAGGGACGGGCGAAGAAAGTGAGAACATATGAGCACAGTGATTATAAGCGATGACATGACTCAACCATATGGGGAGATCGTGACGAATTTTTTGCACAAGATATCCGAAAAAGGCGTTCAAAAAATAGCAATGGTGGGCATGGCGGATGCGGCAGACGACGTGATTATAGGGTATTACAACATGGAAACGGCCGATAAGGCGAAGGCTGCAATGCACATTTTGTCTGATGCGACCATAGAAATGGTTGCCGCAAACATTGACCGGTTGTTGGACGCGCTGAACGACCTTCCAGACACAGAAGAAAACTAAATAAAAAAGAGGACGCTTGCGCGTCCCCCCTCGTGGCACATCTATTATAACAATTTCCCGGCGGGAAATCAATAGAACGGAGGAGCGCAAGCCATGGAAACTTTACCCGAAGCGATGCAGGAAATCGCCAGAATTGCGGCAGAGGCAGGGGCAAGGGCTGCAATCGAAGAGTTGGAACAGAGAGAGCGCCGGCAAGAGCAATGGCGCCGGGATCGCCGCCTGCGGAATACCCGGCTCCTGCTTGAGAATTATCGGACGCTCAAGATCCATTGTGAATCTGCGGTATTCCAGGCGGAGCTTTCAGCCGATGATGAAGCGGAGGCGCTGTCGATTCTGGATGCAATGATGGACCGGCCCAGCAAACAGACATTGTACATTGAGAGCATCAAAAAGTCCGCCCAAAGAACACGAATCATCATCGCCCACATAGAATCCATGATGGAGGTATACCGCATTTTGTGCGCGAAAAGCCAGAAGCCGGAGGATATGCGGCGCTGCTCAGTAGTCGAGAAAATGTATATATGTTCCCGGGAATGGAGCGTGGAGGAAATCGCGGAATCCGAGGGCATTGATGAAAGAACGGTGTACAAGGATATCAAAGCCGCCTGCACAAAACTGGCGGCACTTCTATTCGGCATCGACGGGGTAAAGAGGACTTGACAAGCCAGGGCAAAAAGTGGGCATTGACAGGGCAATATGGAGTGTGATAAACTGTATTCGTAAAATTCTAATCCGCCGAAGCGCCGGTTCATTTTTTGAGCCGGCGCTATTTTTATTGGCAAAAAGGAGGCAGGAATCAGACGCAACGCTCCCGAATCAAGGCTGCTCGCCCGCAGCTATGGAAAAGAAGGGAGCAGTATGAAACAACAAATTATTTATCAGGATCTTTCGCTTATTCATCCCTATGAAAAGAATCCACGAAAAAACGACGGCGCAGTTGCTGCGGTCGCAGAAAGCATTCAAGAGTTTGGGTTTAAGGTGCCAGTCATCGTAGATAGGAACAATGTCATTATCGCGGGACACACGCGCTACAAGGCGGCGCTGCAGCTTGGACTTGACCAGATTCCGTGCATTGTGGCCGAGGACCTGAACGATGAGCAGATCAAAGCATACCGCATTGCAGACAATAAGGTCTCCGAGGCGGCAGCTTGGGACGGCGAACTGCTTCGCGGGGAGCTGGAACAGCTGCAGGCTATGGGATATGATTTGGCACAGACGGGTTTTGAAGAATTTGAACTGGATAGTATCTTGAGAGACATCCAAGACACTGATTTTGAGGATTTCTTTGTGGAATCCATCGAACGTCCCGCCAAAGAGGAGACAACTGCACAGACAGGGACGGCCAGGCAGGGGGAGGCGCCTGCGCAAACTTCGACGGAAACTCCGGTTGAACCATCGTCCCGCTCGCGTATCCAGTGCCCGCATTGTGGCGGCTGGATTGAACAATGAAGCTTTTCTTGGCCGGCACCTTTATCGCCGAAGAGCTCACTAAGAAGTATAAGCCACTCTACGTCCTGGAGAGCTTCTACTACATCAAACCTTGGCAGATACAGGAGATGTCAAACTGGAAAATGTTCCTGCTGGACAGTGGTGCATTTACATTCCTGCATGCAGCAGAACGTAAGCGCGTCGATTGGGACGCGTACCTTTCAAAGTATATCGCCTTTATAAAGGCCAACGGTATTGAGTATTTCTTTGAGTTGGATATTGACGCTATCGTCGGCTATGAGCGCGTAAAAGCAATGCGGCGGCGATTGGAGAGCGAGACGGAAAGACGCTGCATCCCGGTATGGCACAGGAGCCGCGGGCTGGAAGAGTTCAAGCGGCTTTGCAAAGAGTACCCGTACATTGGAATCGGCGGCTTCGCCATCAAAACAATCTTGCCAAACGAGTTCCCTTTTGTGCGAAAGCTCATACAGATCGCCGCAGGTTATGGCACCAAGGTGCACGGGCTGGGGTATACCCGCAAGGACGCTCCGGAATTTGGCTTTTTCAGCGTGGACAGCACAACATGGAGCACAGCCGTTTCTTTTGGCAGTACATCGTATTTCGATGGGCAGAAGATTGTTACGGTTCGGCCACCGCCCGGAAAGATGGGGGGAGACCACCGCCTCCGAAGGGAATATGCGTTGCAGGAATGGATTAAATATCAAAAATATCTTGATAGGAAAGGATAGCGAATGGATAAACAAATCGTGTACCGCGTCGAGGATGGGATGGACCGAAGCAAAGTGCTTTGCACCACCTACCAGATGCGGAATTTTTATAGCCAATTCCGGGATGGCTTTTTCACAAACCTGGATGTGATGAACTATATTCAGCATTTCGCCGCGGCACAAATGGCGAAAAAAGGCATGAACATTGTGGACGTGTGTTGCGGCCGCTCGCTGATGCTGCCGCTTCTGCGGTACTATGCAAAAGGGATTGCGAGCTATACGGGCGTGGATATTTCCCGGGCGAATATCAAGGAGGCCATGCGCGGAGCTACGGAGAAAAAGCTGAAACCGGAAGACCTGGGGGCCTATTATCCGTTTAAGGTTCGATGGAAGCTGGGGAATGTGGCGAATATGAGCGATATCATTCCTGAAGGTTTTGCAGATTTTGTCATTTATACCTCAGCGCTGGAGCACATGCACAAGGACGATGGACGAAAGAGCCTTATCGAGTGCAGAAAAATCATGAGCGATAAGGCCCTCATGTTTCTGTCATGCCCGAATACGCCGGGCAACGGCTACAATACACAGTATCGGGCCCATGTGTATGAATGGGGATATGAGGAACTGAAGAATGCGCTGGCGGACATTGGCTTTGAAATCGTACAGGAAGTGGGGCTAGTAATGGGGGGCCGGGACATGGACGCATTCTACGCGGCGCAGCCGCGGGAGATTAGCGAGTTTTACGAGGCCATGAAAGCATACATCCCTAAGACCTGGTTGACGGCTATCATGTCTGTGCCTTTCCCCGAAGCATCAAAAGAGATCCTTTTTGTTGTACGAAAGGCGGGTGGCTCGGCGTGAAGAAACATAGTGTGCATGAGATGTGCCGGGTGGCGATCATTGCGGCCGTGTATGTGGCCCTGACGATGGTGAACCCTATTTCATGGGGGACGATGCAGTTTCGTGTTGCGAATCTGGTGTGCGTGCTGCCGTTTTTGGATAGGCGCTATTCTCCGGCGATTCTTTTGGGCGTGGGGCTTGCAAATGCTTTCAGCCCCCTCGGCATTATAGACGTCGCTTTCGGAGTAGGAACGCACGCAATGTGTCATGCACTGTTTGTGTTTGGCCCGGGACGCAAGTTGCCGATACTCGCCAAAGAGGCAGCATTGTCTATCATGGTGGCAGTGTTCATTGGAGCAGAGCTGACCATGCTGTACGGCATTCCGTATGGGGTGAACGTGGTAAGTCTTTTCGCGTCAACCGCAGCGATCCTGCTTGCGGGAACAGCGGTTTTCGCCCCTATGAGAAAAAGGGGAATTCTTTAATATGATGAAGTGCATGGCGCCGGGAGAGTTCATCCCCGGCGCCTTTTCTGCGTGACAACATAATAAGGGCGGTGGTGGTGATGTAATGGAGGCCCGGGACCGCGGGTATACGCTCTATAAAAAGGGCATGAAGTATAAGGAGATTGCGGAGAAAATCGGTGTCCCGCTGAACACTGTAAAGAGTTGGGCTACGAGATACTGGAAGGATGGCAAGGTTGCAACCAAAGCGAAACCCGCAACCAAGCCGGAAGTTGCAACCAGTCCGCGCAAAGCCGGCGCACCAAAGGGCAACGTGAACGCGGTCGGGAACAAGGGCGGAGCGCCGTTCGGAAACACGAATGCCATGAAGCACGGCGGATATTCAACGATATGGGCAAGCAGCCTCACAGAAGCAGAGAGAGAGGCCCTGGAAGAGCTTGAAGACGCAGATGAGGAAACTATCCTTGTGGAGGAAATACGGCTGCTGACGATTCGTGAGGCCCGCATTATGAAGCGCATAAAGGAACTGACGGAGAAAGAGAAGAAATCGCCTATGATGGCAGCATCCATCAGCACGAGCCAGGACAGACGCGACTTTAAGAGGCTGGACGGTGATAAAGACCGGGAAGATCAGGACAAAGAGTTGTATATCGAACGGCAAGACGAAAAGATTCAGGCGGGAAAGATCCTGCCCGGGAATCTCACGCATGTGAGCACGATTTCGGAGTCAACCTATCAGGTGATCCACCGCTTGGAGGTGCTGTTGACCGATGTGCAACGGCAAAAAACTAAAGCGGCGTCCATGCTTGCAAACCTGCGTTTGAATCAGAAGCGCCTCGAATTCGAGATGCAGAAAGTAAATCCTGAGTTGGAGGATATAAGCGATACGGAGGATATAATCTATGGCAATGAAGATGGCGAAAGCAGCCAGCCGTAAAAAGACGCTGCCTTTTGCCTTTTCTGCAAAGCATGTGGAATACATCCGGCGCTGTGCGGCAAATCAAATCAACGTGGCCGAGGGCGCCGTGCGCGCGGGCAAGACCGTGGACAATGTGTTCGCCTTCGCGCATGAACTGAAGACCACACCAGACAAAATCCACCTCGCTACCGGCAGTACGGCGGCAAACGCAAAGCTCAATATAGGTGACGCGAACGGATTCGGTCTGGAACATATTTTTCGCGGGCAATCCCGCTGGGGAAAGTATAAGGGCAACGACTGCCTTACAATAAAGGGGCCGGATACCGGATACCGCACGCGCATCGTTATTTTTGCAGGCGGCGCGCTGGCGTCCTCGTTCAAGAAAATTCGGGGTGAAACAAACAGGAATTGCCCCAACATACCTTTTCCGCTTATCGGCGGGGTAACCCGAATGGGTTGCTAACGGGGAAAGCGAGAGCTAATCCCGTGGGAAGGAACGACAAAGAAATACCCGAAAGGAGTATGCACTGTGGAAAACTGGAAAGAGATTCGAAAGGTAGCGGCAATAAAAGATGGCAAGGTGGTTGCGAAAGCTGATTTTTCGAGAGAGCTTGCCCAAAAAATGAAAGATTGCTTTCCTCCTGAGACATCAATAGAGACGCTCGCTCGGTCAATCCGAAAAAAGATTGACACGGGCGCTTTTTATTATGGTTTTTCATTCGTGTCGTTCTAATCCTGTAACGACTATTCGCGTAATTGCGAAGTACGGGCGCTATTGATACGCGCTCGGAAAAGGGTATGAACCCGAGAGGGTTTAAGAGATAGTCTACTATGTGAATCATAGAATTCCTACGGTATGTGGATTGCAACAGAAATAAACCTGCATCACGACAACACTATCAAAGAGGCGTTCAACCGACAGCTTGCGGCGAAGCGGCGCAAAATCTTTTGGGACCTCAACCCGGATCACCCGCACGCGCCGATCTATACTGATTACATAGACAAATACAGCACCCAGCAGCAAGAGGGCAAGTTGCTGGGCGGATACAATTACGAGCACTTCACGATTTGGGACAATGCCACGGTGTCGGAGCAGCGGCGCCGCGAAATCATCAGCCAGTACGACCCGCACAGCATATGGTACAGGCGCGACATCGAGGGCAAGCGGTGCGCTGCTGAAGGCGTCATATACGGCACTTTCGTGCGCGAGGCGCTTGCAAAGAGCAATGCGTTTAAAATTTCTCGTGAAGAGCTTTTGGAGCGCCTGAAACTGCCGGAGAGAGATCCAAGGCATATTGGTTTTATAAAAATCAATGTCGGAGTGGACTTTGGCGGTAACGGGTCCGGGCATGCCCTTGTAGCGACGGGGCTTTCCGAAGGATATAACACATTGTTCGCGCTGGCGTCGGAGTGGCACAAAGCGAAAGATACAGATGCGACGGCATTGTGCGAGCTGTTCGTGAACTTCGTCCGCCGGATACTGGCGGTGTATGGCCGTATTGATGATGTATTCTGTGACAGTGCCGAACAGACACTCATAAACACGCTGAGGACGGCGTTGAATGAAGCGGACCTCGGGTATGTCCGCATATGCAATGCTTGGAAGACAGAGATCAACGACCGCATATTCGCCTTTGACATGCTCACGCAGCAGAGGCGCTTTTTTTATGTTGTGTCGGAGTGCGACAGCCTGACGGACGCGATATGCTCGGCCGTCTGGAATCCCAAAAGCGCTATAAAAAATGAGCGTCTGGACGACGGAACGAGCGATATTGATACCATGGACGCCTTTGAATACTGCTTCGAGAGGGACAGTGCAAGGCTCATTGCAGTTACGGGGAGGAAAGGAGGATAAGGCGTGCGTGTTATTGAATTTTTGAAAAGGGTGATAAGGAAAATGATGCCGATAAAGGACGACCTGCATCTGGAGCTGGCCGTATCCAACACCATGATAAACGCCATCAATGCATGGGCACGGATGTATGCTGATGAACCGCCATGGAAAGGTGGATGCGACGACGTTCGCACCCTCAATTTGCCAGATGTGGTGTGTGAAGAACTGGCACGCCTGATGATGAGCGAGGCAAAATCCACAGTGACCGCGGGGGAACAGGCGCAATACCTGGCAAAGGCGAAGTTGGCAAAGACGGGAAGTGCTCGGGATTCTTTTCTGCGGGCGGCACATTCGGTGCAAAGCGGCAGCGCCCGGGCAGATTACCTTAATGCGCAATATGTAGATATGTTCAGCGATTTGCGGAACGTGCGCGATCACATAGAACGAGCTTTGGCGCTTGGCGGCGTCGTGCTCAAACCATTCGTGGCGAATGGCCGCATTGAAACGGACTTCGTTTACGCCAACAAATTTGCACCGGTTTCGTTCAACTCGAACAAGGAAATCACTTCGGCGTTGTTCGCCGACCAGAAGACGATTGGCCGCGATACTTACACCCGTCTGGAATATCATGTGCTGGAAGGAACCGGGTACAGTATCTTCAATACGGCATACTGTAAACACAACTATACGGCGGATACCATGAATGAGTGCTGCATATGGTCAGCAGATCTCGGCTCACCGTGCGAATTATCAGCGGTACCGGAATGGGCGGAGATTTCGCCTAAGGTGCATATCGAGAACGTAAATCGGATGCTTTTTGCCTATTTCAGGCCGCCGCGCGCGAACTGGCTCGATCCCGATTCGCCGATAGGGGTTTCGGTATTCGCACGCGCCGAGCACGCCATCGAAGAAGCCGATCGTCAATTTACGCGCATCCTGTGGGAATATAAGGCGACGGAGGCCGCGGTATTTGCAGACAGTAGGCTCTTTAAGCTGAGCAACAAGGGGGAGCCATTGTTGCCGGTTGGCATGGAGCGAATTTACCGGGTTCTGAACGGAGATAGCAAGAACAGCGAAGGACTCGCTTCGAACCTGAAGGAGTATGCACCCACTATTCGCGATGTATCACTATTCAATGGCCTTAACAAGTGGCTGCGCATCGTGGAGCTTCAGACGGGCCTTGCCTACGGCACGATAAGCGACGTCAATGAAGTGGAGAAGACTGCATCCGAAATTGTTGCATCGAAACAACGCTCTCAATCCACGGTCAGTGCATTGCAGTCCGCACTTGAGAAGACGCTGGGTGAGTATGTGGCGGCGATGGACACGCTGGCGACGCTGTACGGCCTGGCGCCTGAAGGCGGTTATGAGTTGAGTTTTGAGTGGGGCGACTCTATTGTAACCGACACGAATTTGGAGTTCAGCCAGCGAATGCAGATGAACGCGGCGGGCCTCCTTGATGGCGTCCCGGTACTGGCTTGGTACTTCGGCTGCTCGGAGGAAGAGGCTAAAGCGATGATGCCAAAGAAAAGCAAGCTTTTTGATGGAAGAAGTGACCAGATAGAGGATGAAGAGTAAGGAGGCAAAGAATGCTATCGCCTGACTACCTCGACCGCTGCGCAGATGAGACGTTGGGTATGTCTGACGAATTATCCACTTCTCTCGCGGCCGCGGTTGGCATCAGTCTGGTGAGCTTGGAGAATCTAAACTCCGAGAAAGCAATATCCAAAGCAGCGGCGCAGCTGCAAGAGGAATCTTTACGGCGTTATGGTTCTTTTCGAACCCCGCTCGATGCTGCTTTACAGGATGCATTCTATGCTGCCGGGAAAGAGGATATCCGCGCCGAGAATGCGAGGCTGAGACAGCATGATATGCGTCGAATCACACGGCTCACGCCGAGGATGAAGGAACTGCTGGAGAATGCATATCAGGATGCATCAGGAGATTTGCTGAACCTGACCCGGACAACGGTATCGACCTCTCAGAGCCTTTTCGTTGAAGCAGCGAACCGGGCTTTTCTCCAAGTCAAGAGTGGGAGCGCTTCTTATACAGATGCGTTGACAGAAGCCGTCAAGTCGGCGGCACGGCAAGGAACGACCGTCTTATATGACGCGGCAGGGCCGACACAGCTTGATGTGGCGATGCGCCGCGCCGTGCTGACGGGAGTAAATCAAGCCGCAGCATCGGTCACTCTTGCCTATGCCGATGAGGTTGAATGCGACTATGTTGAAACAACGGCACACGCCGGCGCACGGCCAACGCATGTTTTGTGGCAAGGGCAGGTGTTTTGCATCTCCGGCCGTGACACGGGATACAGAAAATTTGCTGAAGCGACGGGATACGGAAAAGTGGACGGGTTGTGCGGCGCCAACTGCCGTCATAATTTCTACATGTTTTGGCCGGGCATTTCAGTTCCGGTGTATACACAAGAACAATTGCAGGCGTATACGGCGGCATCCATCCCATGGCAAGGCCAGATGCTGACAGAAGCAGAAGCCCGCGCCATGCAACGGGCACGCGAGGTGCGCATCCGGGAAAGCAAGCGTACATTGGCTGTATTGGATGCGGCGGCTCAAAGCACCAACGACGCGGCGCTCAAGGCGGCATTACAGGCCGAGTTTGCCAAGGAGGCGCGATTGCTTGACCGCCGGCAGGCGAGCCTGCAAGAATTCTGCGCAGCAACCAAACGACGCATGGACACGGCACGCACGCAGGTGCATGCTATAACGGCGCCGGACGGCCGCATTATATCTTTCGACCGCGCGCTCGCGCGCAAAGCAGCTGATGTAGTATAGATGCTTCTTAAGCCCCATATGGGGCTTTTTCTTTTGGAAGGAGGGATGCGCGGCAAAGGCCGCATGGACAATTTAACGACACAGGAGCCGCAGTGAGGTTCCCTTGCCCTTGGCATGGCATATAAAAGGCCCGAGAATTCCCCTTGCGCGGGGGATATATAAAAAGCGCATCCTGCGTGTCGGAGCGAACCGACGTTTAAATTAAACCAGCAGGAGAAAGGAAAGACGATGGAATTTTTAAAGAAACTGTTTGGGACGACGGCAGACGGACAGGCGGAGGCGCTCACCTATGAGCAGCTTGCGCAGAAGATGACCGAGGCGAAGCTGAACGTGGCAGACCTCTCCACCGGCGAATACGTTGCGAAAGCAAAATATGACGCCAAGGTGGAGGAGCTGAAAGGTATATCGGCCCAGCTCGGCGAAGCCAATAAAGCCATTGAGGGATTTAAAGCCATGGACCTGGAGGGAATCCAGAAATCGGCGGACGAATGGAAGCAGAAATATGAGCAGGAGACGGCCAATCTCAAGAGCCAGATGGAGCAGAAAGAACTTTCTTTCGCTGCCGAGCGCTTTTTCTCCGGCTACAAGTTCACAAGCGACGTCGCGGCCGCAGGCGTCCGCGCGGAGTTCGATAAGCAAGGCTTTAAACTGGGCGAAGATGGCACGTTTCAGGGCGCGAAAGAGTGGATCACTGGCATTCAGGAGAAGAATCCCACAGCCTTTGAGCCCAAGGAGACACCGCCTCCGCCCCCCGCATTTACGGCGGGAATGAGCGGAAGCGGCGCTCCGGCGAAAGGCGATGGAAACCCGTTCGGCTTCAACTTTACTGGCGTTCGTCCCAAACCCAAAGATTAAGGAGGATTATAAGAAATGACAGCTTTAAACTATGCAACTCAGTATTCTCAGGCACTGGCACAGGCGTATCCCTATGTCTTGTACTTTGCCGCGCTGTTCCAGACGGAGAACGACGACCGTTACCGCTGGCTGAACAGCAACACCATTGAGATTCCCTCGATCACCACCACGGGCCGCGTAGACTCTGACAGGGACACGATCACCATGGCAACGCGGAACTATGCGAATGCGTGGGAGCCCAAGAAACTGACCAATCACCGCAAGTGGTCTACGCTGGTGCATCCGCGAGATATCATCGAAACGAATCACGTGGCCAGCATCCAGAACATCACCAAAGCCTACAACGAAGAGAAAAAGTTCCCTAGATTTTGGGCAGTTGCGTAGAAATGCGCTTCTGAATCCGCTTTAATTGCTGGAAACTCCGCCAATGGCGGACAATCAGCAGCCAAGCCTTTTTAAACGTCTTTCCAATGATAGCCGTAGGCTTTGGGGGTGCGACCTGTTACGGCACCTCTGATGTTTTTGGCTATCACATTTGGATTTGTGGTTCGGATATTAGGATTTTGGGAGGATAATAACCACTCGGCAGCGCGGACACTATTCTCGAAGACCTTGTTTGTTTCAATGCAAAGCAAGAGCTTATTGTTGTGTTGCCCGATATTTACCAGCAAGTTGTTTTCCCTTGCATGCCAGTGGTTATCTTTGTAAGATACCCACTCAAGGTTTTCAACCCTGTTATCGGTTTTAATGCCATTTATGTGGTTTACAACTTTTGAACTATTCGGGTTTGGTATGAATGCAATGGCAACAAGTCTGTGCACTGATTCAGTTTTGACTTTTCCATTTTTGCATAGATCCACTGAATAGTATCCGGTATGTTTGAGATTCATATTTAAGGTTTTTCCTTTGATGATTCGGGATGTATTGAATTTGATATTTGTTGAAACCTGACGGTCGACACTGCGCACATTCCCAGTATTAGATACTTCGTACATTCCCTCATATCCAATTACCGATTTCCAAAATTCCATACATGCTAATCTCCTTTTTCCATTTTAGGGTGTGTGTATATCCTGATTATATAATAGACGTTTTTTAAGGAAGGTTCAACGACTATCCCGGAAGGGAGTACACCGTAAGCGATTGACGGTGGAAATGGGCGGCCCCGCAAAAGGCGGGTGAAGATATAGTCTCATCTGTACGGTAACGTACAGCAGCCACACTTAGGCAAGGTGGCGGTGACATAGTAGCGATATGTCGCGAAGATAAATGGAAATGGACGCCTACCTGATTTCGAAGTTGTATACCGATTGGAAAGCGCAGTCCATGACGCCCATTGAATTGGCGCTGACCACCGAAAACGTTCTGACCGCTTTCGACACCATGTATCAGGCGATGACGGAGAAGCGTGTGCCGCAGAATGGCCGTTACTGCTATATCCTGCCGGCCGTGGATACGCTGTTGAAAAATGCGGCGGGGCTGTACCGCACGCTCAATGTGGGGGTTTCTTCTGAGGTCATCAAGCGCGCAATCAGCAACATCGACAACGTGCAGTTTGTCACTGTTCCGTCCGAGCTGATGAAGACCCTGTACAACTTCACAGAGGGTTACAAGCCCGAAGAAAACGCGCAGCAGATTTCCATGTTCATGGTGCACCCCAGCGCCGTGATTACGCCCATCGCATACGAATTTGCACGGCTCGACCCGCCGCACGCTTTAAGTGAGGGGAAATACGTGTATTTCGAGGAATCCGATGAAGACGTATTTATCCTCAACAATCGCAAAGATGCGTTGCAGTTTGTGGTTGAGCCTGCCGCTGGCGTAGGTGGCTGACTTCACAGAAACGGCCCGCCCTTACTGGGCGGGCCACTTTTAAGGAGGAAATTTTATGTATAAAGCTATCAAAGCAAACCGCGTCGTTGATATCCCGGAATCCAAGGCGGAATCTTATCTGGCCGAGGGATACTCCATCTTCGACAAAGCGGGTAATCTTGTGCTCGCGCCTAAAACCATCGTGGCAGAGAAACTTTCCAAAGAGGTGGAGGCGCTGAAAGAGAAGAACGCCGCGCTGACAGCCGAGAATGAAGCGCTGCGCACGGAGCTGGCGGCGTTGAAAGCTATGGAGGCACAGGCCCAGCAGACCTCGTTTAAGTGTGCGGTGTGCGGCAAGGAATACAAATCCGAAAAGGCGCTGACGGAACACATCGCTAAGGTCCACCCGGACACCGACAGTCCGGAGAAATAAGACGGTGGCGGGCATGTACGCAGACTATGAATACTACTCAAGAACATACTTCGGCAGGGATATTGCGCCGGAAGATTGGCCCCGGGCTGCGCGCATGGCTGATGCGTTCATCGACAAACTGACGTTTAATCGCCTGCGCGCAGGCTGGGAGGTAACGGATGCGGTGCGGAATGCGTGCTGTGCCGTCGCTGACGAAATGCGTGCGCAGGAGGAATATTCTCACGCCGCCCGTGCAGCGGCGCTGGGGATAAGGTCCGAGAATAACGACGGGTACAGTGCAAGCTTTTCGGCTTATTCGGAGACCCAGGCATCCATGAACGCGCGGCTGCTTGAGGCGGCAGAGATGTATCTATCACCTGCGGACCCGCTCCGTTACGCAGGCATCTACCATTGCAGCAGGAAGGAACAGGACAATGATAAAAGCCATTGAGACAGTCACGGTTGTGAACCACACGTTGGACGGAGACGATGACATCTTCCATTGCACGGTGGTTCGCGGGGCCTCGTGGTATTGGCAGAATAACGTGAGTGTATCCGAAAGTGGCTTGAACTCTGCAAGGCTGCTGAAATGCCGTATCCCGGCCGGAAATGTGCCAGAGGGACTCACGGTGAATCCGGGCGATAAAATCGTCCTCGGTGCCTTGGAGAGCGTCTCAGCTGAAGAATTCGGAGAATTGGCCCACACCCATGAGAGCGCAACGGTGCTTGATGTGCATCGGAACCTATTTGGAGTCAATCGCCACATCTACATTGAGGGGGCGTGAACATGTTCAATGCAACGCTGGAGTTTGACGGCGTCGACAAGATACTGGATAATCACGGCCTTGGACCTGGCGGCGTGGGGCAGAACTTTGTGGATAACGAAGTTATTCTTTTTTGCGATCCCAAAGTCCCATTCGATACAGGTACATTGAAAAATAGCGCGAAGGATGCCTCGCTTATTGGCTTTGGCACCATCATTTATGAGGGGCCATACGCCAGATATCTGTATTACGGACAGGTGTACGGCCCGAACATCCCGATTTACAGCGGGAAGAATCTGGTCGGATTCCGTAGTCCCAAAGGCAAGAAGAAGCGGCCCACTGGTCGGCCATTAAGCTATCACGGCGCCCCGGAACGCGGCGCATTCTGGTTTGAACGGGCCATGGCAGAGCACAAGAAAGACATTATACAGGGGCTGCAGAAGCTCATAGGGGGCAAGTGAGATGGCAGATGCATTGACAGCAACACGAAGCTGGCTCCGAAGCTGCCCGCTGATCGACAAAGCCAACCGTTTCAATGTTGCATACCTGGGCGATAAATCAGTGGAATATACGCTGACGACCGCCAGCGAGACCCACAAGGAAGATATCTGTGGCGGAGACCTTGCTACCTACAATCTGGTTTTTATGGCGCGTATGCCCTTTGGAGCGGCGCTGGGAGTAAATGTCGCCGCCGCTGAATTTTTCGCCGGTCTGAGCGCATGGGTGCGCGAGCAGGAACGGCAGCACAATTATCCCGCTGTGGACGGCTACCGCGCAACGCAGGTATCCGCGACAAATGCGGGGGTCGTGATTTCCGCGGAGGCCAATTCCGCGCAGTATCAACTACAATTACAACTAAATTTAGAGGAGGACTAAGACATGGCAGAAAATATCGCTGCAATCAATCTAGCGCCCGGCCTCAAGGCAGACCGCAAGCTGGAAATGATTTTTGTGAACATGGGCACCAGTGAAACAGCCGAGTGGGAAATCCTGGGGCGTGGAGTGGAAGAAGCGTCTGTGGCGTTTAACCACGATACGAATCAGGCAACCGACATTCTGGGCATCACGGATACCATTGTTTCACCGGCAAAACCAGAATTCGACCTTGACCCGTGCACGATTCGCGGCGGGCAGAAGCTCAGTGAGAAGCTGTTGGACATCGAACGTCGAAATGCAATTGCAGAGCTGGGACAGTTTGAGATCCTGCATGTGCATTGCTACTTGGGGACCGCGCCTTCATTCACCGCCGAACTGCATAAGAACTGCACCATTGTGCCGCAGAGCCTCGGAGGCAGCTCCTATGTGGATATGCCCATGAACGTGTATCTCAGCAATGATAAGACCTTGGGCACTGTGACGATAGCGAACGGCGTTCCCACGTTCAAAGCCGACGCCGCAACGGAATAACAGGAGGGAAGCATTGTGGCAGTATTAAATATCAACCTTGGTCTAAAAAGCTATGAAATCTGTGACACCGACGGCAATACCGTCGGTGTCATTCGTTTTAACCCGTCCGATCCCGGCATGGTATCTCGCTGGAAAGAGGTGCAAGAGTTTATAAACGGCTTCGACGAAAAGGAATACAATGCCCCGGAGAAAATCGGCGAAGCGGATCGGGCAATCAAAGAAAAATTCAACTATGCTTTCGGCACAGATGTCTCCAGTGTGCTTTTTCAGAACGTGAGCAGCCTTGCATTGTGCGAGGACGGCAGAATGGTTTTGGAAAACGTGCTGGAGGCTGTGCAGCCCATCATCGAAGAGGCGATGAAGGTTGCGCAAAAGAACTCGGAAGCTCGCGTGCGTGCGCGCACGGCGGAATATGAGGGCAGCAAGAAAGGGCTTGCCCCCGTGCAACGATGAGCGCCTGGAACCTCCCCGTAGCCGTTTCTGTGTGTGGAAAAGAGTTTGTCATCCGGAGCGATTTCCGTGCGGTGCTGGACGCTCTGGCGGTGCTGGACGATGCCCAGCTTACACCGCCGGAGCGGCAATTCGCATGCATGAGGATACTGTATCCGGACTGGCAGGAGATATCTGACTGGGGAGAGGCGTTCCGCGCTGCGATGCAATTCGTGAATTGCGGAAAGCCCGTGCCGGAAAATCAGCCACCAAAGCCAAAGCTGGTGGACTGGGAAAAGGACGTGGAAATCATTGCTCCCGCAGTCGATGCAGTTCTCGGATATTCGTGCCGACGCTGCGAGTATCTGCATTGGTGGGAATTCGTTGGAGCATACAGCAATATCGGCCGTGGGCTCTTCGCGGAAGTCGTGAACATACGCAGCAAGCGGGTAAAGGGAAAACCGCTCGAAAAGTACGAAAAGGAATTCGTCCGGGAGCATCCGGATCTGGTGAACATCACCTCACAGCTGACGGCTGAAGAGGAAGAATTTTTTAAAAGATTGGGGGTGTAAGGTGTGGCGGATGGTCGGATTATTATTGACACGCGCATCCGGAAGGATAATGCGAAGAAAGACCTGAATGAGTTACGCAAAGATGCCCAGGCAACCGCGAGCGAAATCAGCAAGATAGACCAGAAGATTCACGAGGCACAAGGCGATACAAAGCTGGCGGATGATCTAAAGAATGCGCAAGCGGCGGCAGCTGCTACGGAAAAAGAGCTGGAAATGATAGATGCTGCTCTCATAAAGATGAAACGCAGCGGTCAGGGAAATACGGAAAGCTTCTTGAGCATGCAGCAGGCCGGCGAGGGGCTGAGAGAAAAGTATAACGCCCAGCTCGCAGCGCAATCAAAGGCACAGGCTGCTTATGACAGACAGCAGGCAAGTATAGCCGGCATGACTGCCGCGCGAGGAATATTGGCGGGGCAGCTTGCTGAAACACAGAAGTTTGAACAGCAAGCATCGGCAATTCAACGGGCGAAAGTTGCAGTAACCTCCTTTGGAAATTCCTTGCGCAAAGCGGGCGGGGCGTTTGGGTCGCTTATAAAGCGTGCAAAAACGTTCATGTCCCATATGATAAAGGCGCCCAAACTAATGGGGAATTTCGGCAGCCGAATGCGTGAGATCGCTTTCGGAGCGCTTCTGTTCAATGGGATTTCAGCAGCCTTGCGAAACTTTACAACTGGGCTGCAGAACGCCCTCCGCCAATCCGGCGCATTCGTGACGACCATGTCCAATCTGAAAGGCGCAGCCCTGAACGCCACGGCGCCGCTTGTATCAGCTCTTACGCCAGCGCTTACCGCTCTCGCGAATGCGGCAGCGGTGGCGCTTTCTTATCTTTCGAGGCTGTTCGCATTTTTCACAGGGAAAAGCATCTCCGGGCTGAAAGCTACGGCAAAAGCGATGGGCGGTGCGGCGAGCAGCGCAAAAGAGCTGAAAAACAACATGCTTGGAATCGATGAACTTAACGTGGTCGATTCTGGGGCTTCTGGCGGCGGCGGAGGCGGGCTGGGGAATATAGAACCCAATTATGGCTTTGAGGGGCAAAACGACTTTCTGGATACCTTGATGGCCGCGATAGAAAGCGGCGACTGGGCGGGGGCGGGTATCCTGCTTGCGGACAAGGTAAATAGCATGGTGGAAAGCGTGGATGCTTATTCGTGGGGGCAGAAGCTGGGCACGATACTGCAAAACGGCATTGTCTTCGGATATAGCTTCCTTACAACCTTCGACTGGAATGGACTCGGAGCCAAGCTGGCCGGGTTTGTTAACGGCCTTCTGGACAAGGTGGATGGCGCACAGCTTGGCGCACTCTTCGCGGCAAAATTCACAATTGCGATACGCACACTCGGCACATTTCTCGCGAACCTCGATTGGGCAACATTGGGCACACAGCTCAGCAGTTTTGCGATTGGATTTCTCTCGGCGCTTGCGGATTCGTTACAGTCCGTGGATTGGAGCGCCATTGGCACAGGTATAGCTACACTGTTGATGAACATCGACTGGGCCGGGGTGATCTCTGCGGTGTTTGAGGTCATAAAGGCCGCATTCCCTATTCTGTTGCCCGGACTGCTGGCTTTCATAGGAATGCATCTGGTAAAAATGATCGGCAGTTCGCTTTTGAGCATGTTGATTACATCCGCGGGGCAGAGCATTTCGACATTTTTCTCCACAATGCTTCCGACGGTTCTTTCTAACCTCGGCACTTGGCTCACGACGATTATTTCCTCTATCGGTCTTTGGCCGATTGCAATAGCGGGGCTGGTCGTGCTTTTCATCGCGGTGGTGAACCAGTTCGGCGATGCTATTCAAGCGAAATTGCAAGAGGTGGACGCGTGGCTTCAAGGCATTTTCACGCGGGATTGGAGCGAGACTTTCGGCATCCTGGGCAATCTGCTGAATGCGTTTTTTTCGAACGTAAAAAACATATGGGATAGCATCAAGTTGGTATTCGATGGCATCATCGACTTTATCCGCGGCGTATTCACAGGAGATTGGGAGCGTGCATGGAAAGGTGTTAAGGAAATCTTTGCCGGTATCTTCGGCGCCCTAAAGGCGGTTGCGCTCGCGCCAATCAATGCGATCATCGGTATTCTAAACGGTCTAATCGACTCCATCAACTGGGTCATTGAGAAGGTCAACGGCATATCGTTCACAAACCCGTTTACGGGGAACACGGTAGGCTTTAACTTCCCGAGTATCGGAAAAATCCCCTACCTGGCCCAGGGCGCGGTCATTCCGCCAAACCGGGAGTTTATGGCGGTCCTGGGCGATCAGACGTCCGGCCGAAACCTTGAAGCTCCGGAAGATTTGATTCGCCAGATTGTACGGGAGGAAAGCTCAGGTGCGCCAATGTCTCTTGAGGTGGAGCAGCCCATCCAACTCCTGCTTGACGGAGAAGTGATTTATCGGACTGTAACGCGCATCAAAGCGAACCGCGGCGCGGCGGTGAGCAGCAAATTTGCAGAAGAATATTAAAAGGGCGGGTGAGAAAATGGCAAGCGGAGCAGGATATATCTATCTTGGTGCATCATCTGATACCAGCAGAACAAGCTACGCGATTGCTCTACCGTATCCGGATTTGGATAAAGCGGCTTTTGAAACGTCCCGCATGGTGGACAGCGCACGCAATGCAAACGGCGAAGTGGTGGGGCGGCAGGTAGGCCGCAGCGTACATAAGCAAAACCTGGCTTGGTCCAAAATGGACAAGGAAAAATGGTGGGAAATGAACCGATGGTTTGACGATGGGCATTTTACTTTCTACTGCCACTACTTCAACCACAACTTCGGCCGCTGGGAAACGCGGCTTTTTTATTTGGGCGACGTGAAAACAAACCCTTATCTGGTCGACCCCGTAAGTGGGGAACCGGCATACTACCTTAACGCGTCGTTCAATGTCATTGACTGCGGGGTGGTGTGATGCAGCAAACATCATCTTTGTATCAGGCGGCGGTGCAGGAGCAGATTGCGCCGCAAGGATACATCCGCATCACCTTCGGTCTGACGGACACCGACGCGGCCGCGACCTGCGCGCCGCCGGAAACGGCGCCAGGCACATTCTACTCGCGCCCAGACACGATGCTGCTGGAGGACGGCACGCCGCGTGCAACCTACGCCACCTTTGAGCCGGGGCGCATGCTTGCCGACGGCTCGCAGTTGATCCCGCCCAAGCCCGGCTCCGCCGACCTGCGGCCCGAGGGGTTTGTGTCTGCGGCACTTTGCGGCGCGGACGGAGCTTTTACGCCAGCGGACGTGCCGGGCATGGTGCTGACGTTTTCCAAAACGCACACCGTGCCCGGTTTAACATTCACATTTGACCCGACCTGCGGGGACTGGCCCGAGGAAATGCACCTGACGGCCAGCCGGGAGGGAGCCGTATTTTTCACGGCGGATTACACGCCGGACACGGCCGTATACACCACGCCCGACGCCATCGAGCGCTTTGACGCGCTGGCGTTCACATTCCCGCGCATGACAAGGCCGTACCGCCGCATGCGGCTGCAGCAGCTGATGTTCGGCTTCGGTCTTGTGTTCGACAACAAGCTGGTACAGAATGCAACGCACAAACTGGATGTAGACCCCATTTCCCGCCGCCTGCCCACAAATTCGTTTGATTTTACGATCGTCAACATCAACACGCTGACGGGCACAGGCGGTCAATATCTCTACGACCCGGACAACGCCTCCGGCATCTACAAATATATCTCCGAGCAGAACCCGGTGAAGGTGGAGTACGGCCAGTACCTTGCCGGGGGCATGACGTGGAAAGACGTTGCGGCGAACACTTGGGCGGAGCTGGAACTGAACGGCTGGCGCGAAGTGTACGAGGGCGGTGTGACGGAATGGGTGCCCGGCGGGCGGTACTACCTGACGGGCCAGCCCACAGTGGACGGGCTGTCGGCCAGTTTTAAGGCGCAGGACGCGCTTTCGGGGCTAGACGACACTTACTATAAAGGGGTATATGCTCCGGCCGGGCGCACCCTATACCAGCTTGCGCTGGATGTGCTGGAGGACAGCGGCCTTGCACCGTTCAGCGGCACCGCGCCGCCCTGGAAGCTGTGGGAGGGGCTCGCGGACTTCACAGCCACCGCGCCCCTGCCCGTGAAAAAGCACAAGGAGCTGCTGCAGCTCATCGCCCACGCGGCGTGCTGCGTGCTGTACACCGACCGGGAAGGGTATATCCGCATCGAGCCAGCCAACGACGTGCAGGACAATTTTAAATTGGATTTCCACACGATGCTGGCGCGGCCCAAGGTGAGCCAGATTCCCACGTTGTGGGCCGTAGAGTGTCCGGCCTATGCTTACGCGCCGGAGGCAGCGGCCAGTGAGCTGCATAAGGAAAGCTATACCGTGGACGGAACGCTGGAGTTGCATCTGACCTTTTCGCAGGCGGCGGACGTATCCGTTGCCGTTTCAGGGGCTACGGTGGCCGCTAAGGCTGTTTTTGCGGGCGCAGTGGATTTGACCCTTACCGGGAGCGGTGAGGCTGTTGTGACGGTTACAGGGCGCAAGCTGGAAAGCAGCGCCCGCACCGTGACGGCACCCGTGGAAAGCCCGGACGAAAACGGCAGCGTGGAGACGCTGGACAACCCCCTCATTACCGACGCCGCGCATGCGCTTGCGGTGGCTGAATGGGTACGGGACTGGCTGCTTTTGCGCAATACCTACGAATTTGAGTATCGGGGCAGCCCGGAGCTGGACCCCGGAGACCTGATCTGGCTGGAAAGCCAGTTCGCGCCTTTCGCCGCGCCGGCGCGCGTGCTCAAAAATGAACTGTCGTTCAGCGGTGGGCTGAAAGGAAAGATGATCGCCAAAAGGATGGTGGACGAAGAATGAGACGCAGCAAATTCTACAACATGCGCCTGCCGGAGCGCGGCGCACGGGAGGGCGAGGCAAACGATGCGGCCGACATCGAGGACCTGACCTATGACCTCGGCATCATAGACGCTGAGATGGAGCGCCAGCGGCTGGAAGATGTGCGGCTGGAAAAGGATAAGGCCACAAAGCTGGAAATGTCGCAGCACAAATCCGCCGCCGTGCTGGACCACCCGGACGGCAGCGTCACGGACGCAAAGCTCGGTCAGCGCACGGTACTGACGACCAGCGGCCCGCTGCAAACGCTGCTGACGGCAATCGGCAACGCGATCAAGGCTGTCAGCGGCGCGGACACATGGAATGGCACGCCCGCCACCACGCTGACAGCGGCAAAGGCGCATATGGACGGTAAAAGTAATCCGCACGGTGTGACAAAGGCACAGGTTGGGCTTGGTAATGTGCCGAATGTCGCCACCAACGACCAGACGCCCACTTATACCGCCGCGTCTGCGCCGGCGGCGCTGGCCAGTGGTGAAAAACTCTCTGTTGCCTTTGGAAAGCTTGCGGCGGGAGTGTCGTCCCTCATCGCACATCTAGCGGACGGTGTGAAGCATATCACCGCCGCCGAACGCACGAAATGGAACGGGGCCGTCGACGCCCAGCACAGCCATACCAATAAGGCTTTGCTGGATACCTACACGCAGACCGAGGCAAACCTGGCATCGGCGGTCAGTTCAAAGCACAGTCATTCCAACAAAAGCGTGCTGGACGGAATCACGTCTACACTGATATCCACTTGGGACAGCGTATCGTCCAAGCTGCCGCTGGCGGGCGGTACGTTGACGGGCTTTCTGACGCTGCATGCTGCGCCAACGGACAACATGCACGCCGTCACAAAGAAGTATGTAGACGACAAAATGGCGGCTTCTGGTAGCGGTGATATGACGAAGGCTGTATATGACACCAATGAAGATGGAGTAGTGGATAAAGCCGAGGCTGTGCCATGGGCTGGCGTGACTGAAAAGCCATCCACGTTCCCACCGTCAACGCACACGCATACGCCGGAAAGCATTGGCGCGTTGGACAAGGAAACGTATGATGCTGACGGAGACGGCGTGATCGACACAGCGGCAAGTCTGGAAGGGGAGACGTTCTGATGCCTATTGTGGTATACGTAGACAAATATAATGGTCCGCCTTATAGCATTCGGTTGGGAACATGCGGGAGCGTCGGAATTGAAGTCCTGGAATTTAGATTCTCTCCCGAATGGGATGGCTTACAGAAACGCATCACCTTTTATGCGAATATTGGCGAACTTGCGGCACCTTTCTTAATTCCAGACAGCGGCATCTTGCCGTTGCCTGCACAGGCAACAGTTAAAGCGGGCCGTTATGAGGCAGTAATTGATGGATGCGGCACTGATAGTCGAGTGATATTCAGTACAAGCATTATGTGCGAAGTGCTTTTTCATGCCCCGGCGGGGACTTCACCACCGCCGGAATACACGCCTGACGAATACCAGCAGTTTATTTCTGCGGTTCATGGCGACCGCCAGCGTGCAGAGGATGCCGCGGCTTTGGCGGGTGAGTGCGCTGAACAAGCAGAAGATGCGAAAGATGGTGCCGAGACAGCCGCCATGCGGTACCCGGAACCACGAAACGGTACTTGGTGGGTATATGACCCACTTGAAGGAAAATACGTTGATACACGCCAGCCAGCCACTGGAGAAGGGGGCGAGCTGGAGGAAGCGTCAAACGAGGACATCGACAATATTTTTAGGGACCTTGTGGTCCAGAAAAGGAGTTTTTAATTATGGCTACAAAATGGGTATCTCTTGACAAACTGCGTTATGCGATCAGTAAAATACACACGCTGCTGCAAGGGAAAGTTGACAAGGTCGATGGAAAAGGTCTGTCCGCCAACGATCTGACCGCTGCGCTCAAGGGAAACTACGACGCAGCGTACACGCACAGTCAGACGGCTCACGCACCGGCAGCTGCGGAGAAGAATATTATCGTTGGTGTTCAGGTCAACGGCAGCGATCTCGCGCCGGACGGTTCTCGCAAGGTGAACGTTCGCGTACCGACCGGAGCGCTGGCTGGCAAAAGCCAGGTCTCTGAGACGGATCTCGACGACGCACTGAAAGAAAAGGTCAATTCTGCCAGCGAGGGAAATCACTCACACGCGAACAAAACCGTACTGGACCAGATCGAGCAGGCCGACCTGGATAAGCTCGACGGGGTCGCTGCGGGCGCGAACAAATATGTACATCCCACGAGCTCCGGCAGCAAGCACATTCCAACGGGCGGCGCGTCCGGACAGATCCTCCGCTGGTCTGCCGACGGCACGGCGGTGTGGGGCGCGGATAACGACACCAAATACACCGATATGTCCGGCGCGTCGGCTTCTGCAGCGGGCAAAGCCGGTCTTGTTCCTGCTCCGGCTGCGGGCGGCCAGGCAAAATATCTACGCGGCGACGGCACGTGGCAGACGCCTCCTGACACCAAATACAGTCCGGCCACGCAGTCCGCCAACGGCCTCATGTCGGCAGCGGATAAGACAAAACTTGACGGATTCGGCACAGCTTCTTCCTACGCGCTCAAGAGCGATATTACCCAGATGTACCGTTACAAGGGTTCTGTCTCAGACGCTTCAAAGCTGCCTGCCTCCGGTCAGGTGGCGGGCGACGTCTATGACATCCAGGCTGCGTCCTCCTATGGCCCGGCCGGCACGAACGTTGCGTGGAACGGCACAGCCTGGGATGCGCTCGGCGGTGCGTTCACGATCGAAGAGTGTACCAACGCTGAGATCGACCAGATATTCACAGACCTTGCCGCTGGATGAGGTGATGTTGTATGAAATGGGTATCGCTTCAGCGGTTGAGCTACGCATTGTCAAAAATAGAGGCCCGCTACGCGCTGCGCTCTCATTCCCACGCTGCTGCCACTACTGCTTCCGCCGGATTCATGCCGGCGGCGGATAAGGTGAAGCTTGACGGTATTTCCGCCGGGGCCAACAAGTACACGCATCCATCCTACACGCAAAGACCGTCCGGACTGTACAAAGTCACGGTCGATACATATGGGCATGTGAGCGCGGCGGCAGCGGTTGCAAAGGCTGACATCACAGCTCTCGGCATCCCTGGTACAAACACTACCTACGGCGTGGCTACGCAGTCCGCCAACGGCCTCATGTCGGCAGCTGACAAAACAAAATTAGATGGGATGCCGGCCTCCGGTGTCTATGGAGAGGAGTTTTAATTTATGGCCAAGTGGTCTTTTTTGCCTTGGAGGCAGTCCTCTGCTTCCAAATACCGGCCTGATACACTCAATTATGGATGCATCAGCACTTCAAAGTCCGGCGAGTTTTCTGTTGGTGACGCCAACAACAAGGCTGTGCCGGTCATGCCCGTCGGATGTGTGATCCCGTTCGCGGGCGCTGCCGCTCCCACTGGCTGGCTGCTCTGCCAGGGTCAGGCAATCTCCCGTACCACCTATGCACAACTTTTTTCTGTCATCGGCACGACCTATGGCTCCGGTGACGGTAAGACTACTTTCAACCTCCCGGATATGCGCGGTAGAGTGGCGGTAGGTTCCGATGCTAATTCTCCCGGTGTGAAAGTGGGCACAAAAGGGGCTGCGATACAGGACTATAACCTTCCGGGGAACACAGTTATTGCTCCGATAAAAATAGATTCCGGATGGGGATTCGGACACTGGCAAAGCTGGGCGGATGCAGACAATATTGCAACCACAACTTCCAATGCAGGAAATGCATTTACGAACCTCGGTATTATGCAACCGTCCCTATATCTTAATTATGTGGTAAAGGTATAGGCTCGGCTGCATGAGATTCATTGCCGCGCTCCCGCCCGATGTGATTACGCCGGTCGCATCAGCGTAGTTGTTGTATATATCCGCAGCGGCACCCCATGCATTTGCTTTAAGGAGTGCTGCACGCAAATACTGACCTGTATATATGTTTTGGACTTCGAGGTTGAGGGGCGGATTTGCTCTAATTCCGTGGCCATGGTTCGGCATCTCGTTCGCGGTTTGAATATGTGTTTTTTCACCAGCCATCGTCCCCGGAGAATTAGCATCGGAAACTGGCATCAGTTTCCGATGCTAATTTAGGTGCGAAAGCTGGCGCAAAGACTCACGCTCTCACGAATGCAGAATTGCCCGTGCTGAGCGGGGCCATCGTTATGCACAGTTCAAATGTGGGGACGAATATCCAGACAGTAAATGGAGTGTTTAAGCCAGCAATCACAAACAATGGGAAATATCGTGGCGGTGGCGAACTGGTGAGCGATGTCGGGACTAGTTCTGTCGGCCATTTTTCGTTAAACATAGGCGGAGGACAGGCTATGTCACTGATTCAGCCATCCCTATATCTTAATCACATAGTGAAGGTATAGGCTGGGCTGCATCATATCGACGGAATCGGGGTCCCGGTCTCCCATGAAGCGGTGCCAATCACCTGTACCAGTCGGGACCGTCCAAGCCTCCGGCTGGAAAGGAATGTTGGCCTGTTTAAGTTCTTTTCTTTTCTCGCCGGCAGCCACCCCTAAATTAGCATCGGAAACTGATGCCAGTTTCCGATGCTAATTTAGGCACCGTATCGGGAGCCAGCAGTCGCAACTTTTCATGGGATAATCTTCCGTCGACACCGGCCTTGGCAACATGGCAGGACTCATACAAGGCGGTGCTTGCTGATGCAGGCGCTGCAAATTTATATGGGGTAAATAACAAATGGACGGGTGCCGATCTGCCTCTCTCTGTCGTTCAGCCATCCCTACACCTTAATTATTTGATTAAGATATAGGCTGGGCTGCATGACATTAAATGGAGTGCTGTTCCCGGCATTCATCGTTTGCCATGTTACGCTGGCTTTGGAGCCTGAACCGTTCGCCAGCGAATCATTCGAGGATTCATCAATCACCCAAGCCCGGACCTGTTGCCCATCGTTGTTTCTAAAGCCGTGATAGTGCTCTGCCATCTCAGTCAAGAGCTGTGTATGAGCTGTTTCTCCCCGTTTCGCCGCACACCCCCAATTAGCATCGGAAGCAAACAGCCTGTACAATAGCAGTAAAAGCTATTGGGAGGGCTGTAAAATGGCAAGCAAGAAAGGCAAGAAAAATTTAAAAAAATACGATGGCATCATTGGACGTAGGGCGGATGGCGAAGCAGTCACCCGCCCTTTTCGTGGCCGGACGGTCGCGGAGGCAAAGCAGCAATACCACACATATCTCACAGAACATGGAATAGATGCGGAACGCAAAATCTGCGATGATGAATTTTTGGTGCGCGGTTGGGCGCGCCGCTGGCTGCTGGATTATAAGAAGCCCGCTGTCAGCACGAAAGCATATTACACTACGTATGAAGACCCCGTATATAAGTACATCCTGCCGGAGTTCGGGGATCTCCCGCTTTTCGCCGTCACGTCAGAGCGCGTTGGTGCATTTTACGACCGCATATCTGGTGTGCTTTCTCCGAGTATGTGCAGCAAAGTCAGCATGTGTCTTAACGCGATTTTTGAGACTGCGATATACAACGACTTGTGCGATAAAAATCCGGCGAAATTTAAGAAACTGAAAAGCAAGAAGCGTGTAAAACGCAAACCCGTCTACTCCGATGCGGAGATACTGACGGCAGAACGGTGGTTTTTGAATAAGATGCCCGAAGTTGTATTACTGCTTGAGACTGGAGCACGGCGCGGCGAAATGGCTGGCTGGCGTTCCGGTGACTTCGACCTACGGCTACGGGCCTATGACATATCCCGCCAGCTTCAGCGGCAGAAAGGAGGGGTGATCGTTGAACGAGCACCGAAGAATGACAGCTTTCGCACAAATCCACTGTCGAATGTGGCGATACAGGCATATAAACGCTGCCTGGAAATGTATGGCCCCGGCCCATACCTGGTACATGAGCATGGGGCCGCCCTGAATCCAGAGAAATGGAGCGCACGGCTGAAGCGAGAAATGGAACGCTTCAACAGGGCTTATCCATCCATCCCGCCACTAACGTCGCACCAACTCAGGCATACCTATGGCACATGGTTGCGGCGGCACGGTGTGGATATCCATTCCATCGCAAAAATCCTCGGCCATAAGTCCATAGATGTGACCGGGAATACCTATGTGCATAATGAGCTTGCGACGCTTCGCCGCGCCATCCGATTCAACGCGAAGCAACCCTTAATAATACCTATCAGAGAGGAGCAAACGGCATGAGCCTTATCAAATTGGCCAACGGCCACAAGTATGAAATTGAGCAGCCCAACGAGGGCGAAGGGATGATGCGCAACCGCCGGCGCAATACGGTGCAGCTCACGTTCCGGGCGGATGCAGAACAGTTTGACGCCATCCGGGCGGATATCGTCCCCGACAACCTTGAAATCTTTACCATCTATTACCCAGACAACGAGACGGCGGATGAACCGGATGAACAGTTGACCGGAGTTGCGCATAAGGATTTTTCCGCATACGCCCTTGTGGGCGACTGGGAGGATAAAGAGGTCGAGAAACAGAAAGAAACCAGCAAAGCCCCGGCCGTATACGGGCGTCAGTTATCCGTTACGCTCGGAGAACGGCTGGCAAGCGATATTTAAGCGGGGGGAACGCGATGGCATGGATAACGCCAAAAACTGATTGGCAGGAAACAGACCCCGTTATGCTCGACCCGGACTATGTCCGTATCCGAGGTAATATTCTGCATCTGCGGGACATGGCCCGGCAGCTATATCTGCCGTTCCCTCTGGCAGATATGGCAGACTATGGCCCGGCAGAATTTCCGTATGTGGAGTTCTTTACCAACGTGGATAACAATGTGGACGCGCTGCTGGACAACACGTTCCGTCCACCCCGCTCGGAGAGGGCGCGGGCATACGCAGCCAATGGTCGCGTATGGAACTATGATGACCTGAACCGCATCGAGAGCGCGCTGCTGGGGCTGTACACAGCCCTGACGGCAGAACAAAACGCGAGGCAGACACTGGCCTTTTCTATGGGAGGTGGCATATTTGGCGCGTACATTTAAAGACATGATCGTGCAGGAGGCGGACGGGAAGCCCAGGCTGACGTTCCGCAACCGGCAAGGCGCGGCTGTACTGGAGGATGTTTCCGTAGAGGTGTCCAGTACTGTCCAACAGCAGGGAGATGCCTGGGGCGCGTTGGCCGCAAACCTGTTGCTGGAACTGGACGACGATGACGTACCCTATGCAGTCGCACCGGAGTTCACGCCCGCAGTCACTCCGGCGGCACTCACTCCGCGGGAGAAACTGGCAACAGCTTTTGGTAAATTGGCCGCGGCGGTGTCGGCGTTGATCTCTCATATGGGTGACAAAAATAACCCTCATGTGACAACCGCCGCGCAGGTGGGCGCTTATACCAAATCCGAGACCGACGCAAAACTGAACGGGAAGGCCAATACCAGCGGGACATATTCGGGGCTGACCGCCGGGAACAGTCTGAAGATCGGCGGCAAGACCTTCAGCATGAACATGAATGGCGACGATCTTGAAATCTGGTGGCAGTGATGGGGCTGAAATTCAACGGGAGGCGTATCCTCCAAAGCTCGTTTATTCGATTCATGGGGCGCTCATGCTCCCGCGTGTTATTCAACGCCCGCGTGGTCTGGCAGCGTATCCCTGACTACCTGTACAATGCAGGGGATCAGATTACCGAGTGGACGGGCGGCTGGCAGCAGAAGGACACCTATATGGCTCACAATGATTATTGGTTCGGCAATACGCCTGGCGCGGTATCTGGCCTGAATGGCCAACTGACCATCAATGCAGACAACATGAAAGCGTACATGCCCTATGATGGACAGCTCTATCAGGGCGTACTTGTGTCTACGGTGAAGCAGATAGATTTGACGCACATTTCCGGGCTGACGGCTATTTTTACCGCCTCCGAGATGTGGGGCGGTGGATACGCAAGCATGGGTGTCACGCAGAGGTTTGAAAATAAATATCAGCCCATCTCGGCGACGGGCGGCGTATGTAGCCGTATCAGTTTTAACACAGCAGGACCGCATTCTGTGACGCTGGACACCACGCAGCTCACCGGACTGTATTTTGTGTGCTTCACAACGTGCGTGGACAATGGCGCAAAACTGAGTACATATTTACAAAGAATCAAAGTGTCATAAAGGAGGCATGATATATGGCTATTTTTAAGGGCCGCACGCGGGTGCGGTACGGGTACAGCCGGTGGGGCTATACCCGAAACAACGGCAAGGGCTGGCACGGCGGCAGTGATGAGGAAGGATTAGATAGCACCACCATCCTGATGCCTGATTATAAGGGCAAAAGCATTTCCGGGCGGGTTATTACGGCCCGCAAAGTGGACAAGTCCACAGGCAGCAAAACGTGGGAATGGGGCTGGTACGTGTGCGTGGAGCTGGACGCGGGCCAGACGCCGGACGCGGTGAACTGCCTGTATTTCTGCCACAACGCGCGGAATCTGGTATCCGTGGGCCAGCGGGTGAAAAGCGGTGATGCGCTGGCGGTGATGGGCAACACGGGCAACGCGGCGCTGGCAAGCCCGCCCTTTGCACACTGCCATTTCGAGGTGCGGGCCACGACCACCGGGGCGGGGCTTGATCCTACGGCATACACTGGGCACCCCAACGCTGTGGGGACATATGGCGAAGCAATCGACGAAACGGAGGACAACGACATGAAATTTTTGAAGGTGACAAGCGGCAAGTGCGAGGTGTTCACCGCGCCCGATGTGAATGCGGTGGACAAGGCCTATAACGGCGGCAAGCTGACCGAGGGGACATGCTATCCGGTGCAGGCCGAGGTGGGCAACTCCGGCGGGTACAGCTGGGTTCGCATCTTCGTGGCGGGAGTGCAGCGTTACGCCGCCGTGCTGGCCGACCGCTGCCAGCTTGTGACGCTTTCCCCGGGCGATGCGTTCGCGGCCTGTGTGGCGCAGGGCGGCGGCGAAGACACGGCGGAATTGGAAGCGCAGCTTGAAGCAGCAAACGCCCGCGCCGATGAAGCGGACAAGCGTCTTGCAGACGTAAAGGCATACGTCGCGGGGGTATAGATGTGGCTCAATATCAAAAAAAGCCTGTTACAGTGGAAGCTGTGAGGTTTGATTATTCTACAGAGTGCATTTCCGCGCTGCTTGCACTCGGGCTTGACCCGGTCCGCATAAGCTATGCGGGCACAGCACCAACATTGCGTATTGGTACGCTTGAGGGAACGATGACCGCACAGCTCGGCGATTATATCATCCGCGGGGTGAACGGTGAGTTCTATCCTTGCAAGCCGGATATCTTTGAGAAAACTTACGAGGAGGTATAGGCCGTGTGGGACTTCCTCCAAAACTTGTTTACGGCACTCCTGCCCATCGTAACGGCGTTTGCCGGGTGGGCGGGCGCGCGCATCCGAAACACAAACCAGAAGGACAAGGCTGTGGAGCGCGGCGTGAAAATGCTGTTGCGCGCGAAAATCATCGATTTGGGCCTGCATTACCTTGAGGCCGGAGAAATTCCGCCGTATGGTATGGAAACGCTGAAAGGCTGCTACAAGGAATACGAGGCGCTGGGCGACGGCGACCATTCTGTGGGAGATATCGTTCGGCGCTGCGAAACACTTAAAATCAGAAACGGATAGAAAGGAAAAGGACAATGAACATGATCGTACTTGTACTTATGATGGCCGTAACGGTGGAGGCGCTGGTGGAATACGCCAAGACCTTCGGCAGGGCCATTATCGAAAAGCAGTGGAAAACCGCCGCCACGCAGGCGGGGGCCGTTGCGCTGGGCGTGCTGCTATGCTTTGGTGTTGGAGCGGACTTCTACGCCGCGTTGGGTGTGAATTTCAACGTGGCATGGATTGGCATTGCGCTTACGGGCGTTTTTGCCAGCCGAGGCGCGAATTATGTGAGCGACCTTGTGAAGAAGCTGCAGGCGCTCAGCGCGCCGAGCGCTGAATAGATATAACGTCCCCCGGTCAGGAGATTTCGATATCCTGACCGGGGGCTTTTTTGTTTAAAGGCTAACTAGCTTTTTGCCCTCCCACTATCCATGTATGGCAAAATTAACCATGTGTGGCGCTTTCTGTAATATTATGACAATTTTCGTCATATCGCTACACCCCCAAGAAAGAAAGTGCTGCATGGCGATAGAATAGGACAAGGAGCGATGCGTGTGATTAGAATTTTACTGTCCCGCAAGCTGGGCGAGCTTCGCTGGACGCAAGCAGACCTCTCTCGGGCCACAGGCATTCGGCCGGGAACAATTAACGAGTACTACCACGAATTCGCCGAGCGCGTGAATTTGGAGCACATCGACCTGATCTGCGAAGCTCTAAATTGTGACCTGAGCGACATTCTCGAACGAATTCCCAATGCAGAACCTGCCGTACATAGAAAAATTGGCAGGAGGGAACCAAAGTAAAAGGAGAGGGCAGGCCCTCTCCTTTTATTGTGCCGTTTTTTTCGCCATATAGGCGTTTAACCACTTATACGGGTCATGTGACATTGAAGCCGCGTTGCTGTGGCGCGTCAAGTCATAGAGTAGAGCGCCTGCACGGCTCTTTGTATCCAGTGCGATGGAGCCATGCGCTGCTCTAAGTCTTGAGCTATTTTAATTACCTCCTGCGGCGTCTTAGCCCGCTTCAGCGCAGCAATGACGGCGGCTTCGCTTTCGTAATATGCTACCATAGGAAATGCTCCTTTCTGCCCTCGTGACCTCCGGGGCGGGCTTATGGTTAAATTAGTAAATGCGGTGAGCAGTACTTAACCGCACCACGCGTTCCACTCACTTTCAAATCTTTCACATTTTGCGTCATCGGATTTGTAATGTTTTACGGCATCGGAGAGGAGCCAATCCCGTTTAGGGTATCCAGTCGAGCCATTTATCATATAATATTCTCCATCATCCCAGATATAAAAGATTTCTTTATTATCGCAAAATTCAATTCCTACTTCTTTCATAGCGCTTTCTCTTTCTCCCCGTGTGGCCGATAGGGCAGCCTATTTTTATTTGATTTTATATCGCTTTGCTTTACTCAAAAAATGTATCTTCTGGCTCTAACAAGTAATCGTTCGGGTTCTTCCAATATTCATCTTCAACCTTTTTTAACGCCTGTGCGTAGCTGTTCGCCTCGACATAAACAACCGCTTTGTGGACTTCCTTAATAGTAATTTTAAAATTCATAATCTTTCTTCCTTTCTCCCCATCTGGCCGGTAGGGCAGCCTGTTATTTATTCTTCGGTGACTGCTTTCAAATCCCAATCCCAAGGGTTGCATTTTGTGTGGGTGATGTGGTAAAATACAGAGCAGGGAAGCGGCTTTGCAATGGCTTGGTTTCCGCTTAGGCTGTCACGTTACCGCGTGGCGGCCTTTATTTTTGCAATGTACGCGGCGAACAACTGCAATTGCGTTTGCCTGTCCAGCGTCGCCCATACTTTGCAGGTCATGCGGCTCACCTCGCTTTCGGTTTGCCGCTTCCCTGTCCCTGTGATTATATTGTACACTTTTCGGTACACTTTATCAATTCGCATTGTACACAAATATGTACACTCGGAATTGTATATTTTTGTGTACAAAATGCTTCGCGAATTGTTGACTTGATGTATATATTAGTGTACAATAATGCGGGAGAGGTGATTATGATGCCAATGTCTTATGCAAAGCTGTTTCAGCTCATGGAAAGTAAGGGGCTGAAAAAGTTCGACTTGAGAAAAGCAGGTATTTCTCCTACAATCGTTGATAGGCTAATAAAGGGGCATGATGTCAATACATCTACCATTACGAGGCTTTGTCGTCTGCTGGGATGTCAACCCGGCGATATTATGGAGTATATAGACGAAAGCGAGGCCGCAGAATGAAAGTATTTACATTGATCGGCGGCGTGAACGGTGCGGGGAAATCCAGCCTTACGGGTTCATTGAAAGCCGAACGTACCGACTTAGGTGTTATTGTTGACCCGGATAAAATCACGGCAGAGACGGGCGGTGATGAGTACGAGGGCGGCAAACTGGCTGTGGAGCGCATCGAAAGGGCGCTTGCAGATGGCATAAATCTCACACAGGAAACCACGCTTTCGGGTGGATATCCAAAGCGCCTTGCCAAGAGAGCCAAAGAAACTGGCTATTATATCCGCCTGTACTATGTGGGGCTGGATACGCTTTCAGAAAGCCTGCACCGTATTCAAAACCGTGTGGCAAAGGGTGGGCATGATATCCCATATCATGATGTGGAACGCCGCTTCTCCCGTCGTTTTGCTGATGTTGTAAAGTTGCTGCCCTACTGTGATGAAGCAAAATTTTTCGACAATGACAACGGCTTTGTGCTGGTGGCCGAATATCGAAACGGTGAACTGCTTCCCGTGGGAGACAAGCGCCCGGCATGGTTGCTTGAACTGATTGCCACAATAAATCAGCACAATGCCCAATTGTAAGCCCCGCTTTGATGGGGTATAATATCAAGCACAGGAAGGTGGAGC
>ENA-OWPN01000546-OWPN01000546.1-human-gut-metagenome-genome-assembly--contig:-NODE-546-length-49821-cov-7.499739_pt1 | contig 49821 bp, 46 predicted proteins | sample MGYA00248266_ERZ651850 | MGnify/ENA primary metagenome ERZ651850 (study PRJEB26924, sample SAMEA4378296) | human gut metagenome | biome: human gut; feature: human-associated habitat; material: faeces... | reverse complement strand
CGTATGGAATTTCAGGAATTTGTCCGCTCCTGCGATGCCATTCCAATCGTTTCGGCTAGAGATCATCTGTTTCACCCCCTTCTGTATACTTTTTAGTCTAGCATGTTATATCGGCAAATGCAATATCCCCTAATCCAATAATTATGAATAAATCGTTAAATCTATATTAAAATATTATCGTCCTGCTTTTATATCCTATGGTATGCAATCTCTATAAATCAGGCCGTTTTTCGATTGCAGCTCGTTGTGCAATGTAAAAAACTTCCATTCAGGCGAAACGAAGTGTTTAATGTCCAATGGATAAAAATACACTATATGGTTTAAAGCCACCCCTAAAATAAATGACGAGACCCGATGTTTATTACATTTTCCGCAAATCATTCCACCCCATCAATGTATCATATCAAAAGACACTGCATCCTCTTTCCTTCTGCCTAGCACTCTCTATCGTATCTTACAAAAAAAGACGCCTGCTCTCGCAGACGCCTTATTCAAATTACAGCAGATGATTCATTTTTCCTAATTCTACTACATACTCAACGGATACACGGGCGCATTTGGCAATAGTCTCTTTAGAAATACCTTCTCGCAACATTTCTAATATCATCATTGTCTCCTTATTTTTTGCCCCCTTTTGCGCTCCCGTTCTCTCACCTTCAGCAAGCCATCTTCTTTAATTCCATGACCAACGTCATATATTCTCGCCTCGTTTCATCGTGCTGCTTCATGTACGGATACACTACCCAATACAAAACAGGCTGCTTGCCTTCACAAGCAGCCTCTCTGTTATAACAAATGTTGTTTTTTACCCAATTCAATAATATACTCTGCCGACGTCTGCACACAGTCCGCAATAAATTCTACAGATAGCCCCTTTTGCAGCATAGTTACTATTATTTTCTTCTTTTCGTTTGCACTGCCTTCTGCAAGACCTTCTGCAAGGCCTTCTGCAATACCTTCCTGCCGCTGCCGCTTTAATTCCATTGCCAACGTCATATATTCTCGCCTCGTTTCATCGTGCTGCTTCACGCGCCGCACTTCCTTATCCACTTCTTGTACAAATACGCCTTCCGCCGCCTTGCCGTCGACGTACCGCAAAAACGCCCGCACGTCCGGGTCGAGGGCCTCGCTGTCGCCTTTGCTGTTCAGAAATATTTTCGTCGCCTCGTCGTTCAGCTCTATGCCATCCTGCTCTACGCAGCGATTTCTAAACGTGTACATCGGCAGGCCCCGGTCAAAGGCGTCAAAGGTGCAGATAAAGATGATATACGCCGGGTTCAGCATACTGTAATCGTCGCCCTTTTCCAGGACGTCCATATCGATCATGGCCTGATAGTAGCGCGTCCGCTTGGCCAGACCGTTGTCCTTTTCGTCAGTACACTGCATTTCAATATCGAATACCCGTCCCGTATCGTCCTTGACATAGACGTCCAGGCGCACGCTCTTGCTGTCCAGCCGGATGTCGATGGTCTTTTCCGTATCGGGATAAGTAATGTCGGCTATCTTAATCTGCAGTATTTTCTCAATTAAATGCTGGCACAGGCGCTTGTTGCGCATGACCTTTTGAAATAAAAAGTTGTCTTGTATGGTCAGCTCTTCCCAGTCCTTAATTCGCTTCACGGCCTCGCCTCCTTCTACTTGGATTATACCAAACATACATACGCCTTGGCAATATACGACCTATGCAAAAATCGGCAGCTTTCTTTTTCGAATACTCGAATATTCATAGATCATATTCATCGAAGATTTGTAAACAATATAGAAAACCTCAGGATTTCCAACGAATCGAAAATCCTGAGGTTTCCTTACGCCGCAGCCTGGCCGCGCATGGCCGGATATTGTATGATGCCTGCGGCGATAGCCCTGGCGGTTTCGTCCTTATGGGCCTCGTAGCAGCGCATGTCGTAGTCGTTGTCGATGAAGCAGACTTCCACCACGACGGCGGGCATGGCCGTGTTGCGCAGGACGAAGAGGCCTGGCCGCTCTTTCAGCCCCCTGTCGGGCAGGTTGAGGACGGCCTTGACGTTGGCCTGGATGCAGTGTCCCAGGAGCAGGCTTTGGGGCGTATTGGAAATGAGGGTTTCCGTACCCGTAGCCCGCTTATTGAAGGCATTGAAATGAAGGGACACGAATACGTCCGCTTCGGCGGCGTTGGCTTGTCCGCAGACGGCGTACAAATCGTCGGACTGGCCCAGGACGACGGCGACGCCGTTTCGCTCCAAATAGGCCTGGACGGCCTCGGCCAGCTCATAGGCCAGGTCGCATTCGCGCAGGTTCAGGGCGGCGTTGACCGCCCCGCTGTCCAGCAGGCGGTCGTGGCCTGGATTGAGATAGACTTTCATCGGTATAGTTCCTCCTAATCAGAAAATACAGTATGCGGATGATAAAGACGACGGTCCGTTTATCGACAGACCTCAAAAAGCGCAGGATCTTCTGCATGGGCATCCTCCTCTCTGGGTCGCTTCGCCATGTACAGGGTCACGCAGCCCGTCTCATCGAGCTCCATCATCGTGACGTAGGGGCTGGCGCAGCGGTCTTCCCGCTCCCGGTCGGCCCGGCAGTTGGCGATTTCCATTTTGTTGCGTTCGATGAGCTCCTCGCTCATGTGGGGAAAAAAGGACCGGGCAAAGGCCGTCAGGCCCTCCGATACGACGAGTCCCGGCACGGAGCGGCGCTGGCCGAGAGCGGTCCGGACGCGGCGCAGCTCGCCGGCCCGGCGCTTCCGCTCGGCGTGGGAAATCCGCGGCGGCGTCTCGTCCAGATAGACCGTTCCTTCCTGCTGCCGGCGGCGGCGTTCCATCTCCCGCCAATGGGCGAGTACGTCGGCAATGGACGGCTCAAAGCGGTGGACCTCCAGGATGCGCCGCGCCAGGGCGCGGGCCTGATCCTCCGTCAGGGGCGGCAGCATGTCCTTCAGGATGCGCATTCTAGCAGCCATCCCCGTCGGATTCCCAGATTTGCCGAAGCATTGTATCAACGTATTGATTAAATTCCTTCTCCCGTCGTTCATACATCGTCTCCCTTCGCCGCGGCCGCCCGCCGCTGTTGACCAGGACGGCCCGGATATAGCGAATGCCGGACGCGCCGTTGTCCCTGGCAATGTCTATGGCGGCGCAGACCGCTTCGTCGCCCCAGCAGCGGGCCAAGTCGGTCAGCTCCTCTGCCGTGCGGCTGTTCATCTGTCCGAAGGCCGCCGTATAGCGGCGCAGGACAGCTCGTTCCGCCGAAGGGGACGGGGCCTTCGCCGGGTCGCCGCAGCCTCTTTGGGCTGCCGTAGTCCATACGGGCGCGATGCCGCTGTTGCCGCCGGGCTCGGCCATGTGGGCGCACGGATCCCTTAGTCTGTCGCCTTCCTCGCCCTGCCAGACTGCCGCCGTCGGAGCTGCGTCGTCCCATACGGCAGGAGCTTCGCCGTCGTCATAAGAGGCAGCCGTACAGCCAGCCCCTTCCCGAACGGGAACGAGACCGCCGTCCGGGCAGGCCGAAGCCCTTTCGTCTGCCGCCGTCTCGTCAGGGCAGACGTATCCCGTCGGGACAGCCTGCGCCGAAGGCCGGGCATAGTCTTCGCCGCCGCAGCGCGGGTCATAGACAGATTCTTCCGCCGCTGTGCCCCTTCCGGCCGGAGCTTCGGACGTATGGCAGCGCGCCTCACCGCCTTCGGCCTTGCGGCGGCGGTAGCGGGCGTCGCGGCGTTTTTTCTCATCCCGGTCAAAGCTCTGGATTTCATGCCATGGCACGATGCGGATCAGGCCCGTCTCGTCGCGGCTGATGAGGTCGATTTGCTCGAACACGTCGAGGACCTTTTCCACAAAGGCCCGGCGGCGGTGCAGCTGACGGGCCAGCAAGGCCGTCGTCACGGCCTGCCCCTTGGCTACGTAGATATATCCGTCGTCGTTGACCATGCCGGCCAGGTCCTTCAGGTAAAACCAGATGACGAAATAGGAGTCGCCGCTGGGTTGACTCAACAGATACATCATGCGCGGGTCCTGAAACAACCCGACCTTTGTCTGAAACCACCGCAGCTTCTTCATGGGCTGCTCCTTTCCGCCCGCCCTGGGGCCGTCTTTGCTCGCTACTGTATATGGGACAGGGAAGGAAGCATTTATTTCCCTTTCAGCTATGCAGTTTCAGCATCTTTGTCCGCCACAAAAATACACGTCATCTCTGTATATACGGGTATGCAAAATAAAAAAAGAAACAAAAAAACAAAGAGAACAGATAAGACGTTACGCGTAACGGTACGGATGTACTGCCCTGAGTATAGACAGGGAAATCGGCATAATGACGCCGATGGAGCAAAACGGCCCTGCATCGTATGCGCCGTCAATCGCCCGATATGCGCCGGTATATTCCCGGTATGTCCCGATGTATTTCGCCGTATGGCGGCGATTTCCCAGCCGATGTCCGCCCATAAAAAAAAGACCCTCCGCGCCGAATCGTCCGGCAGAGAGGGTCTATGCATTATTTAAAGTAATCGGGATACTGCTTGCGCAGCACTTCCACGTCGATGATGCCCTTGTTGATATGTTCTTCCATAATGGCTACGCCGCGCTGGGCGTCGTGGCGCAGGATGGCTTCCGCCAGGGCTTGATGCTGGCTGTAGAGGATGTTCATCTGCTCGGCCGCCGCGGCGATGTTCAGCACGCGGGCCCGCATGTAGTCGGCTGTGGAGCTTTCGATGATCTGCCAGATATGCGGCTTGCCGCAGCCCTGGTACAGGATGCTGTGGGTCTGGTTGTCGCTGGCGAAAAAGCCGTTGACGTCGCGGCGGCGCAGGTACAGCTCCTGCTCCTTCAGGCATTGCTGGAGCTTCCACATGTATTCTTCGGGAAATTCCCGGCAGGCCAGGGCGACGACGGCCGTCTCCATGGTCACCCGCAGAAAGCGGAATTCTGCCAGCTGCTCCGTATTGATCTTAGACACGAAGGTCCCCCGCTGGGGCAATACGTCGAGAAGGCCCTTCTGGGCCAGGCGGATAAAGGCCTCCCGCACGGGAGTCCGGCTGACGGACAGCATCGTCGACAGCTCCTGTTCCGACATGGCCGTCCCAGGCACCAGATGCAGATTCATGATGTTATCGTACAACACGCGGTAGGCGTATTCCCGCACGTTTTCCCGCGGCTCTTTTTCCAGTAAGCGTAACTGTTCCATTGGCGTCCCCTGTATCTAAAAAATTACCATACTTCATATTCTACCATATTACGGCTTCAAATTGAAATGCATTGGCTAAAAAAATGATGTATACCGATACAAAAAATGCCTCTTCTTTCTGTACTTTGACGAAAAATACCCCCTTGCCGCAGAGGCAAGAGGGCAGGAGACGTTATTCTTCCCGTTCCAGGCCGGGGTCTTTGTTGTCCTTCAGGATGAATACCTTGACCAGGACGACGATGATCATGAGCACGCCGACCTGTCCCATCAGGGGATAGAGGAAGCCGATGAGCTTGCCGAAGCCGATCTGCGCGCCGAAGTAGGCCACGACGCCCAGGACGACGGTCACGGCCATCTTGACGGTCTTGTTGGGCATCCACTGCTCCAGCTTGTTGATGACGACCCAGAACATGGGAGCCGCCGTGCTGTAAATGCCCAGGAGCAGGATGACCGAGAAGATGAGGGCCAGGGCCGGAGCGAACTGCTGGGCCAGAAACAGGTTGGGAACCTGAAGCTTTGCTACTTCCGCCGGGAAGCAGAGCATGGCCGCCATCATGAGGGCGCTGGCGATCATCAGGGCCACGCCGCCGAGGAACCCGCCGAGGAAGGCTTCGCGCCGGCTGTTGGCCTTGCCGCCCAGGCCCGTCAGGAAGGGGATGGAGCCGAAGACCATGCAGGACGCGTACAGGACGCCGCTGAACCAGGCCGAATCGAGGATGTCGTACGTCGAGAACCACCAGGATTTCGTCGAGCGCAGGTCGTATAAGACTTCCCAGCCCTTGGCCCAGTCCGTATTGGCGTTGAGGACTGTCAGGATGCCGATGCCGATGGTAAAGAAGATGATGACCGGACCCATGGAGCCGATGACGTCGGCCAGGCGCATCAGGCCCAGCAGGATGGACAGGATGCACAGGAGAGCCATAAACACGCTGCCCACGTCGCCGGGCAGGGCAAAGTATTCCGAGGCCACAGCTCCCGTGCCGGCGATCATGATCGACACGACGCTGAATAAAAATAAGATCGTAACCCATTCCAAAAACGTGCCGATGTACTTGCCGCAGTAGTAGTGAAAGACCTGGGTGTGGTATTTCAGCTTCAAATCGTAGCCCTTCTGCATGAGGGCCCCGCCCAGAAAGGCGAAGATGAGCATGCTGACGAAGCAGCCGATGATGCCCTGAGGGCCGAAGGCTCCGAAGAACTGGAGGATTTCCTGGCCCGTCGCATAGCCCGACCCGATGCTGAAGGCGCAGTAAGCGCCGGCGAAAATGACGACGTTGCGCAGGCTGACTTTTGTGTTGCTGTCTTGATTCATATCCATCTCTCCTTTATCGCGCCGCCTGCAGTTCCGCTTCGATGCGCTCTAAGCGGCGCGCTAATTCCGTAATGTCCTGAGGCACGCGCAGGCGGACGTGGCGCTTGCCGATGCCTTCGAAGTCGACGCCGTTTTCCACGCGGATGCCGTATTTCCAGAACAAGGCTCCCAAATCGACGTCCTTCTCCGTATAGAACAGCGTAATGGGCACGTCGTCCCGCGTCGCCGACGTCTTGAGCACGTTCAGTCCGCTGATAAGCTTCTGGTTGTTCTGGGCGATGAGGTCCCGCGAATAGGCCAGGAAGGCCGGGTCGGACAACACGACGGGGATCATGGCCGCCGCCGGCGTCGTCAGGTTCATCTCGCCGCCGAAGGCTTCCAGAATATCGGCCATAGCCTTGGGAACGGCGATGTAGCCGGCCCGCAATGCCCCTAAACCGAAGCCCTTGGAAAACGTCCGGGTCACGATGAGGTTGTCGAATTCATCGAGGAGGGACAGAGCCGACTCGGATTTGTCCAAAAAGTCGCCGTAAGCTTCGTCGACGAGGACGAGGACGCCTTTTTCCCGGGCCGCCGTCAAAATCCGCCGCAGATCGGCAATGGATAAGGCCTGCCCCGTCGGGTTGTTGGGATTGTCCAGGTAGGCCAGGCGGTGATGTTCGCTGATAGCCGCGACGTATTCTTCTACAGGGAAGGCAAAATGATCCTCTTCCCGCAGGGGCACGACGTCGACTTCGGCTCCGCAGGCCCGGGCGTCCGTCGTATACGACGAAAAGCAGGGCTGGGGAGCGAGGACCCGCGTCCCGTCTTCCAGAAAGATGGAATTGACAGCCCGCAGGGCGCTCATGGAGCCGCTCTGCATGCTGATTTGGCTGACGTCCAGAGATGCGACGTCGGAAAAATACTCGCAGATATACCGCCGCGTTTCCACGTAGGGATGAGCCGGATAGCTGGCCAGGACGTCAAAGGTCGCCGCGTACATGTCCTTTGTCAGCTTCGGCGTGACGCCGCAGGGGTTGATGCCCAGGGAGCAGTCGATAATATCCTTCTCCAGAGCCGTCCCCTCGTCCTTCAGGTAGCTGTGCCGCACCATGCCCTGCAGGGCCCGGCGAATACGATATTCCATAGGTAAAACCTCCTCATGACGCAAATCCCGCCGAGGCAGCCTGATCCAGGCGCAGGGGCAGAACGCGTTTCATAATTTTCCGCTCATATTGATAAAATATGATGTTTTGTTCTTCATTATAGACTACGTAAATCCTTTTGTAAAGTAAAACGATTGTGTATTAAAGTATACAAAACAAGCCTCGGCATAACCCAAAAAACGGGCCGAGGACATGTCGTTCCTCAACCCGTTTTGGTGTAGTTCAATCTGCTATTCTGCTTGTTCGTTTTGGAACGCCGCCAGCTGCTCTCTTGTCGGCAAGCCTTCGTTGTCGCCGGCGACCTGGATGACCATAGCTCCGACGGCGGCGCCCTGGCGGGCCGCTTTTTCCATGGACAAGCCTTCCAGCCAGGCGCTGGTAAAGCCAACGGCGAAGCCGTCTCCGGCTCCGACCGTATCGACGACGTGGTCTACGCGGTAGCTAGGTACGTACTGTCCGACTTCTCGGTCGGCGACGTACGTGCCGCTGCTGCCGCCCAGCTTGATGACGACGAGCTTCGCGCCCCGTTCCAGATAATAGCGGGCGATGGCCTTTTCATCGTCCAGCCCCGTCAGTATCTTTCCTTCGCTGAGGCCGGGCATGACGATGTCGGCGTACTGGGCGGCGTCGTTGATGATGCCGGCCATGGTTTCTGTATCGGGCCAGAGCATGGGCCGCAGGTTCGTATCGAAGGAAACGGACACGCCGCGGCGGCGGGCTTCCTTCATGAGGGCCACGACGGTCTGGCGGCACGATTCCGACACAGCCAGGGGAATGCCTGTCGTATGGACGTGGGTCACGCCGTCCCAGCAGATGCCCTGCAGGTCGTCGGGCGTCATGAAGGAGAAGGCCGTATACTTGCGGATATTCGCCACAGCCGGGTCGCCTTCCAGGACCCGTTCCTTCATCTGAAAGCCCGTCATATGGGCCTCGTCGGTCTGCACATAATCCGTATGGATTCCGTTGTCTTTCAAAAAGGCCCGAATGCTGCGGCCGAAGGGGTCGCCGCCGACCTTGGAAATATAGGATACGTCGTGGCCTAAGCGGGCCATGCCGACGGCGTAATTTAATTCAGCCCCGCAGACGTGGCGGGAAAATTGCTCCACTTCGGCCAAATCGCCGGGCCGGCAGGCAATGAGCAGGCCCATGGCTTCGCCGATGGTTAATACCTTTGCCATAGAAATCCTCCTTGTTTTCTTAGAAAAGAAGCCACCGCAAAAGATAAATACTCTTCATGCGATGACTTCTTATCTATTGTAAATCTATAAATTACTAAATAAAGAGCGATAAAATCAATACGACACCTAACCCGACGACGGAATTAATTAATTCCAACAATCCCCACGTTTTGAAGGTTTGGCCGATAGTTAAGTTGAACGTTTCCTTCATCATCCAGAAGGCCGCGTCGTTCGGCATGGTAATCGTATTGCTGCCAGCAGCTGTCGCCAGCATGAGCAAGGTTGGATTTACGTTGAACACGGGAATCAGCGGCGCTACAATACCGGCGGCAGTAATAGCCGATACAGCACCCTGGCCCGTAGCCCAGCGGATAATAACGGTGATGAAGAAGGCTAAAATCAGCGGCGAAATGGACAAGCCCGTAACAGCAGCCGCAATGTGTTCGCCGACACCAGCGTCAACGATAACTTGCTTAAATACGCCGCCGGCTCCAATAATCATGACGACTGTCGAAATGCCTTTGATCGCCGACGTGATAGAATCTGACGTTTCAGAAATCGTACGGCCAGCACGGACACCGAATACGTACATCGCAACCAGTACGGCTACCAACAGGCTGACGTTGGGGCTGCCTAAGAACTCAAACACGGTATATACGAGGGAACCCTTGGCAGTAAAGTTGGCGATGACAGTATGTCCAATCATGAATACTGCCGGAAGAAGGGGAATGAGCAGGCAGATCAAAAAGGGCGGAAGCTTGAACGAGCCGAGGGATGTTTCATCAATGTTTCCTAATTTAGGTGCTGCGTAGGTATCGATGCCTTTTAAGAATTTCGGCAAAATAATACCGGCGCAAACGATAGAGGGAATGACGACGACGAGGCCAAGAAGATATACCATGCCGCTGTCCGCACCGAATGCGTCGACTAATGCGACAGGACCCGGCTGCGGGGGGAAGAGGCTGTGTGCCTGTGCGATAGCCGCCAGTGCCGGAATAATCAAAAACATGTAAGGAATCTTAGCTTCCCTGGCGATGCTGACGACGAGAGGGACGACGACCATGAACGCGACTTCAAAAAACATGGAAATCCCAAAGATAACACCGACGGCCAGCACGCCCCATTTCAGCATGCGGACGCCGCAATGAGCTACGATCGTATCAGCGATCTTTTTCGACGCGCCGCAGTCAGTCATGAGCTGGCCGAGAGCCGCGCCGAGGATGACGATCAGGCCGACGCCGCCCAAGGTGCCGCCTGCGCCTTTTGTAATCGTCTTGATGAGCGTCGTCGTGTCCATGCCTTCCATGAAGGCGACAAAAATAGCAATCAATAAAAGAGCGACCATGCTGTGCATTTTCGCTTTTACCGTTAAGAATAACAACAAGGCAATAGCGACAATTACCCATATAACGGGCAATAAATGTTCCATAATAATACCTCCTAAACAAATTATGTTGACGGATTCTAGGAGCTTACGCTTCTAGAATCCGCTACTACTATCTATTTCACGTACTTGACTAATGTATTGCGGACAGCATGGGGGCCGGCGATGAGTTCTTCGAAGTAGCCTTCGATCTTTTCGCCGAGGCCGGCTTCGTACAGGTCGCTGCCGAAAATTCCCTTGTTGGACAGGATGGGGCGCAGCTTGCCCTTGGCCGAGCTTACGTCGCCGAGGACGACGCCCTGCAGGGATTCCTGCACGTTCTGGAGCAGCGGGTCCGGGCTCGGCGTGAAGGCCTTGCCTTCGTCGTCGACGGCCAGGAGATAGCGGCACCAGCCGGCGATGACCAGGGGCACGTAGGTCAGGTCCTTGGCTTTATCGCCGTAGGCGCGGATCGTTTCACCGAAGCGGATGCCCACCTTCTGGGACGTGTCGGTGGCGATGCGCTGGGGCGTGTCGGGCAGGTTGCCGTTGGTCAGGCGCTGTTCCAGGACTTCGGCGATGAAGGCCTTCGGGTCGAGGACGCCGGGGTTGGTGACGACGGGCAGCCCTTCGCCGTAGCCCATCTGTTCAATGAGGCCTTTGAGCTGGGGGTCCTTCATTTCGTCGGCGATAAGGGTGTAGCCGAGGAGGCAGCCGTAGACGGCCAGGGCCGTGTGCAGCGGGTTGAGGCAGGTGCAGACCTTCATCCGTTCTACTTTGTCTACCGTTTCCCGGTCCGTAAAGATGACGCCGGCTTTGTCGAGGGCCGGACGGCCGTTGGGGAACTTGTCTTCGATGACCAGGTACTGGGCGTTTTCGGCGTTGACGAAAGCCGCATAGGTACCCTTGTTTGTATGAATCAATTCCGTATCGCCGAAGCCGATGCCTTTCAGGTATTCCTGTACCTTTTCCGACGACCGGGGCGTAATCTTGTCGATCATGCTCCACGGGAAGGAGACCTTCGTTTCGTCGTTGATGTAATCGGCAAAGCCCGGTTCGGCCACGCCGTTGGCGACCCACTGCTGTGCAAAGGCCGTCATGGCTTCTTTGATCTTGTCGCCGTTGTGGGAGCAGTTATCGAGGCTCAGGAAGGCGAAGGGGTACGCGCCGGCCTTGTAGCGGGCGTAGGCCAGGGCGGCGATGGAGCCCATGGAGCTCGTCGCGTGTTCCGGGCCCTTCTTCATGTCTTCGGCTACGGCGGGGAAGTAGTTGCCGGCGTAGTCCGTCAGCTTGTAGCCCTTTTCCGTAATGGTGAAGCTGGCTACCTGCAGGGACGGGCTCGTAAAGATTTCCTTGAGGCGCTTCCAGTCTTCGGCGAAATCGGGACGGCAGACGACGGATTCGACAACGGAGCCGATGACTTCGTTTTCAAAGCGGCCGTCGGCGTACATGGTGACGGCCAGGCTCAAATTGTCGAAGGGGCGGTATACGTGCTCGATGACTTCTTCGTCGTACGTTTCAGCCGTAATGATGCCGGTCTTAGCCAGGCCTTCGTCGAGCAGATGCTGCTGGAGGGCGGCGATGAAGGCGCGGAAAATATTGCCGCCGCCGAAGTGAATCCACTGGGGCGCTTCCTTCGTCGCGGCTTCCACAGCCTCTGTATCGAACTGATACAGGGCAATGCCGGCTTGTTCCCAGGCAGCCTTGTCTTCGACGAGGCTGCGGCGATGTAAATGTAGCATGTCAGGTTCCTCCTTATCGTATACGTCCTATTTCTGGCCGCAAATGCGGTTGATAGCGTCCCAAAGGCCGCAGAGGTAGTTGGCGCCGAGGGCGCGGTCGTACAAGCCGTAGCCGGGACGGCCTTCTTCGCCCCAGATCATGCGGCCGTGGTCCGGGCGGATGGGGCCGTCGAAGCCGATGTCGTAGGCGGCCTTGACGATTTCAAACATGTCGAGGTTGCCGATCTGCGATTTATGAGCCACTTCGTTGAATACCCACGGTTCGTGAACCTGTACGTTGCGGATGTGGAGGAAGTTGACGCGGCCCATCTTGCCGAACTTGCGGATGATGTGGGGAATGTCGTTCTGGCGGTTGGCCCCGAGGGAGCCCGTGCAGATGGTGAAGCCGTTGCTCGGGCTGTCTACCATGGCGGCGATCTTGTCGAGGTCCGATTCGTTCTTTACGATGCGGGGCAGGCCGAATACGGAAATGGGGGGATCGTCGGGATGGATGCCCATCTTGATGCCCACTTCTTCGGCTACGGGGATGACGGCTTTGAGGAAGTATTCCAGGTTCTTGCGCAGGCCGTCTTCGTCCATGCCTTCATACGCTTCAAACAAGCGGGTCAGCTCTTTCAGCCGTTCCGGTTCCCAGCCGGGGAGGACGTAGCCGTTGCTGTTTTCCAGGACTTCTTTTACCATGTCCTGCGGCGTCTTGCCGGCTACCATGTGATAGTCGTAAGCCAGAACCGTCGAGCCGTCGTAGAGGGGCTTGGCCAGCTCCGTGCGGGTCCAGTCGAAGACGGGCATGAAATTGTAGCATACCATTTCGATGCCGGCCTTTGCGGCGTTGCGCAGGGACTGGATGTAGTTTTCGATGTACTGGTCGCGGCTGGGAAGGCCGAGCTTGATGTCTTCGTGAACGTTGATGCTTTCCAAATCCTTGAATACGAGGTTGTTCGCTTCAGCCTGCTGTTTGATGTGAAGCAGCGGCTCTACGGGCCATACGTCGCCGACGGGAATGTCGAACAATGCGCCGACGATGCCGTCCATGCCGGGGATCTGGTCGATCTGCTGCAATGTAATCTTGTCGTCTTTTTCTCCGTACCAACGGAAGGTCATTCTCATGCTCATACTGGTTTGCTCCTTTTACATATGTGCTGAATACTTGGTTACCTAAATGGTGTCTTTCGTTGTTTACATACTACCATACTAGTGTTATGTTAAGCAATATATTTTTCGTTGCTTGCAAATATGCTATAGTTATTTGATTTCCTATCTATTTATAGTATAGCGTATGCTATTTCCGCCCATAAAAAAAGCAGTACAGGCCGGACAGACCTATACTGCTTGGAAAATCGTATACCTTATAAGATTACGTTTTTCTGATTTCCTGCCATGTAGGCGTCGATGTTGTCGAAGACGATGACGGCGCGTTTTTCCATGGATTCCTTCGTCGCAAAGGCTACGTGGGGCGTGACGATGGTGTTCTTGGAGTGGAGCAGGGGATGATTCGTATCGAGAGGCGGTTCGTTTTCGAATACGTCGATGCCGGCGCCGGCGATCTTGCCGCTGTTAAGGGCGTCTGCCAAGGCCTGGGAGTCGACGACGGGGCCGCGGGCTTCGTTGACCAGGAAGGCCGTCGGCTTCATGTACGACAGCGTTTCGGCGTTGATCATGCCGCGGGACTGGTCCGTAACGGGGCAGTGGAGCGATACGATATCGGACTGTTCCATCAGTTCCTTCAGGGGAACGTATTTGATGAGTTCCGTATCGGCCTTATGGGAGAAGCCGTTGTAGGCGATGACCTTGGCGCCGAAGGCATGGACGAGCTCGGCGACGCGGTGGCCGATGGCGCCCGTGCCGATGAGACCGACAGTCTTGCCTTCCAGTTCAGCGCCGATGAAGCCGGCCTTCGTGCCGCCGGCGCGGCAGGCTGCGTCTACCTGGGGCACGTAGCGGAGCAGGTCGAGGATCATGGCGATGGTCAGTTCGGCGACGGCGACTGTCGAATAGCCCGAAGCGTTGCTGACTTTGACGCCTTTGGCCTTAGCCGCTTCCAAATCGACGTGGTCGACGCCCGTAAAGGCAACGTTGATGTATTTCAGGTTCGGGCAGGCGTTGATGACTTCGCCTTTCAAGGGCATGTTGGCGATGATGAGGATATCGGCGTCCTTGGCTTCTTCGATCTGGACGGCCGGGTCGTCGTTGCGTTCGTAAGCGGCGAATTCATGGCCCTGTTCCCGCAGCGGCTTTACGTACGAATCGAGAAGTTCCTGGCTGATTCCCAGCGATTCAAGCAATACAATTTTCATGATGTTCAATCCCCTTTCGGTATAGAAATTATCTTGTTTCATTATACGCATAGATTGACGATAATGTAAGATATGTATTACCAAACGACATGAGGTGCCCTTCTATATGCAAAATTCATATTTCTATAATATCTTCAGGGAGAGGCCTGTCGCCGCCATCAGCTCTTCCATGGAAGATGCGCCGACCTTCTTCGCCGCCTCGCAGACGATGAAGGCGCAGGCCCGGGCGTCGTCCAGGGCCTGATGATGGCGGAAGGAATAGCCCAGGAAGCCGGCTACCGTGTCGAGCTTGTGGTTGGGCAGATCGGGCCAGACCTTGCGGGAAATTTCCACCGTGCAGGCATACGTCGCCCGGGGCGGCTCCAGCTCGTACGTCTTGAGCAGGCTGCGCAGGACCCGCGTGTCGAACACGGCGTAGTGGGCCACGAGGATGCGGCCCTCCAAATGAGGCCGGACGCGGTCCCACAGGGCGTCGAATTTCGGCTTGTCCCGCACCTGGTCGGGCGTGATGCCGTGGATACGAATGTTGTCCGGCGAAAAGGACATGTAGGGCGGGCGGATGAGGGTATAGCCTTCCCGGACCGTCTCGTAGTCCCGTACGGAAACGGCCGCCAGGGAGCAGGCGCTGTTGTAATATTTATTGGCTGTTTCAAAATCGATAGCCGTAAAATCGAGCATGATAGTATCTCCTTGCAGCATATAGTATAATATGATGGTATTATACCACATCGACAGAGGAGAAGAATATGAATCCCATATCGCAGCGCCCCATCTGCCTCGGAGACCGTCAGCTGACGTACATCCTGGAGCGGAAGGCCGTAAAAAACATCAACCTCCGCGTCCGCCCCGACTTATCCATTTACGTATCGGCAGGGCCCCGCGTTCCCATAGAGCACATCGAGGCCTTTCTGCAAAAGCAGGGCCCCTTCATCGTGAAAGCCCTGGACGAGTACGTTTGCAGGAAAGCCCTGCCGGTGCTGACCTTGCGGGACGGCGACGGCCTGTACGTGGCGGGGACGGCCTGTACCCTCGACGTACGCCTGGGCCTGCGCAATACGGTGCGCCGCCGCGGCCGGACCGTATTCATGGAGCTGGCCGACAACACCGTCGAGGAGCGACGCCATCTGTACCACGAGCTGCTGCGCAGGGAAGGGGAGAAGCTGTTCGCCGAAAGCCTGGCCCGCATCTTCCCCCAGCTTTCGGCCTACGGCATCGCCATGCCCAAGCTCCGCCAGCGGGTCATGCGCTCCCGCTGGGGCTCGTGCATGCCCGCCAAGGCCATCATTACCATGAACACCTACCTGGCCATCATGCCGGCGGAAATCATCGACCACGTCATGCTCCACGAGCTGTGCCACCTCGTCCATCCCAACCACTCGCGCCACTTTTACAACGTCATGACGATGATCATGCCTGACTGGAAGGAACGCCGCGCCGCCATGACGCCGTACCTGCCGTACTGCGTGTAACGGCTTGCCTATCCATTTCCCATGAGGAAGTATCCGGACTGACGGGAATCCCTTTGGCGCGCATTCATCGCGAAGGATGGTACGACGATGTAAAAGCTCAACGGGACAGCGTAAAAAAATTGAGGGAAAACGTTCGTATACAAAATAAAATATAACGATAACGATACGGCGCGTCGGCATGGCGTCGTATGATGCGAACCATAGCGGCAATCACCGCCGGTTGCGGAAACTATCAAAAATTTCCCGTCCCAAAATACCTGCCGCAACGTTACTCTATCCATCAATTCAGCGATTATTATAGAAATCCTCACCAACTACATCTCGTCGTATTGCAAAAAAAATTGCGGAACTGTCATCTCGACAATTCCGCAATTTTTTATGTCTGCTGCCGTGTACAGCCTATCATAATTGGACCGTCGGCCGCTTTTCCAGCAGCGCCGGCTGGCCCTGCCAGAAGGTCATGATAAAGACCGGCTTGATGGCGTCGTGGTTGGCGTCCAGGGCGATTATGCCCGTCACGCCGTGGTAATCGATGGTCTTGGCCAGCTCTGCGGCGATTTTTTCCGGATCTGCCGAGCCGCTGCGCCGCACCGCTTCGGCCACCATCATGAAGGAGTCGTAGCCCAGGGCGGCGTAGCTGTCGGGAAGCTCGCCGTATTTTTCATAATAGGCCTCGGCAAATTCCTCCGCCACGGGCTCGTTGACGTCGTTGGCATAGTGGTCCGTATAGAACAGGTTCTGCAGATATGCCGGCGAGAGAGACTGAGCCATGCGCCGGCCATTCCAGCCGTCGGGGCCTAAAATCAGGGCCGTAATGCCGGCATCGCGGGCCTTTACGATAAATTCCATGGCCTTTTCATCGTAAAAGGGCGCGTATACGACCTGGCACGGCGAAGCCTTCAAGGCCGCTATGGCCGCCGCAAAGCCGTCATCCGACGAGACGTCGGCGTAGACCGGGACCTGGCCGCCGTCGGCTAAGAAGGACTGCTTGAAAAAGGCCGCCAGCCCTTTGGAGTAGGCCTGCCGTTCGTCGTATACGACGGCAGCCGTGCGGACCTTCAGCTGGCCGAAGGCGTAATCCGCCATGGCCCGCCCCTGATAGGAGTCGATAAAGGTCGCCCGGAACATGTACTCGTGGGCTTCGCCCGTCCCATGGTCGACGGTGATGTCGGGATTGGTGCCGGCCGGGCTGATGACGGGCATCTTCGCCGCCGTCGCGTCGCGGACGACGGCCAGGGCGCAGTGGGATAAATTCGGGCCGATCATCGCCACGGCATGACGGCTCGTCAGCTGCTTCACCGCCGCTTCGGCGTCGCCGGCGCTGCCGTGATTATCAACGGTGACGACCGCTACGGCCTCGTCCAGCAGGCCGCCTTCGGCGTTGATTTTATCACGGGCCATGCCGATGCCCCGGGCCGTCGCTTCGCCGTAGGCCTTTTCCTCGCCGCTGAGAGCCAGGTTGACGCCGATGACGACGTTATGGGGCCGCTGGACGTAGGACGTGCCGAAGCCCAACGCGCCGACAACGATAAAAAACAAGATAACGCTGCCATAATATTTGAGTTTTTGCATAACAACCTGCCTTTCAAAAAAAGAGGCGGCGCCGCCCCATATCGGGCAGCGTCCCCTCATCTTTACGGCAAGAATAACAAGGGGTCGGTCGGAGTCCCTTGTACGCGGACTTCATAATGGACATGGGGCCCCGTGCTGCGGCCCGTGCTGCCGGCCAGGGCGAGGATGTCGCCGGTATGCACCGTTTGTCCCACTACGACGAGAACCATGGAGTTGTGACCATATCGCGTGACAAAGCCGTTGCCGTGATCGACTTCGACAAGGTTTCCGTAGCCGTCTACCCAGCCGGCCGCCGTGACTTCACCGGCCGCCGTCGCCTGGACGGGCGTACCGTAATCGACGGCAATATCCAGGCCTTCGTGGAAGCCCGTGCCGCCGCCGATGGGGTTGCCGCGGTAGCCGAAGTTAGACGTAATCGTGCCGTACGCCGGCCAGATAGACGGCGTCGTCGACGATGCGTATTGCGCTGATACCTGCTGCATCTGCCGGACCTGCAGCCCCGCCGTATCGCTCAGTACGGTTTTCAGCGTAATGAAGCTGATAATGCGGGCGTTCGTTTTCGTTTCCAGACGGGCGGTGGCCAGCAGCAGGTCGTTGTAGTCGGCAGAGGAAAGATCCGGCCCTTTCTTCTGCGCCCCCGCTGTGCCACCGTCACCTTTTGGGCTGCTGCCCGTCCCTGCGCCCTTGACCATCTGGCGGAGCTCCTGGTCCAGGGCGTCCATCTTATCCATTTTTTCCTGGAGCGACGCCGTCTTTTCCCGCATGAGCTGCAGCTGCTGCTCGTGGAGCGCCTCCTGGGCCCGGGCCTGCTGCAGGGAAATAAACTGGTACAGGCCGAACCCGATAGCCGCGACTAAGACGACGGCCCCGGCGATGGCCGCCCGCAGCGCCGTCCGATACTGCTGCGGCGACAGGGTGACCGGCTCCGTCCCGGAACGGCGCAGGGCGCCGGCCAGGTCGGCGGCGGACTGCGTCATATTGCGCCAACGGGCCCTAAGCCCCGTCATGATTTCCTGTAATTTCAAGGTCTATCCCTTCTTCAATCCTACAATACGGCGCTGCCGCGCCTGTTATCCTAATCCTTCCGGACCGGCTGCACGTCGCCGTGATAGTGCAGGGCCTGGTCCAGGCTTTCCTTTTCCTCTTCGCTCATGCCGTACAGGCATTTTCCCTCGACGATGGGCTTGGCAAAGATGCGCGACTCGCTGCGGCCGTATACGCTCGACAGGCAGAAGCCGTCGTCCTTGCCGTCCAGGACGGTGCAGGCGAAGCTCAGGTTGTTGCCGATGTTGTCGAAGGCGTTGTACCGCACGAAGCCGATTTTGCGGAAGCAGTGGTTCTGCACGGCCAGGATATCCTTCTGGGTCTCGTGAATCCGGTCCAGCGTGTCCTGCAGGCCGTGGAGCTCCGCCACGTCCTCGCGCAGCTTGGCTTCGACGCTTTTCCCCGTTTCATCCTTCATAAAAAAGGTATATTTTTCTTCCAGCGCCTTGATGCGCCGGTTCAATATGACAATATACGCCAGCAGCAGCACCAGCACGAGCCCGGCGATGCCGGCTCCTATCATGTACGCGAGCTGCGCGTCCAATCCGTAAAGCATGTCTTTCCTCCTGACAGGTCAATAACTTTCGTAAACAGGCCTGTTTTTGCCGATCACACGCGGAAAGAGGAAGGGGAGAAGGAATCCCCGTCTTCCGGCTCATCAGTCAAAATAGCCAGCAATCGTTCAAATTCTTCTTCTGAGGCAAAGGAAATCTCGATTTTCCCCTTCTTCTTGTTCCGGCCCAGGCGGATGGCTACGTTGGTGCCCAAATGCATCTTCATCCGGTCCTGCATGGATTCCAGATAGGCGTCGGGCTCCGGCGCGTCCTTCGGCGGCTCTTCCCGGAGCATGGCCCGGACCATGGCTTCGACCTGACGGGCCGACAGCTCCTGGTCGATGATGCGGGCCGCCGCTTCCAGCTGGGCCTGCCGGGCCTTCAGCTGCAGCAGGGGGCGGGCCTGTCCGATAGACAGGACGCCGTCGATTAAATACTGCTGGATTTCCTCCGGCAGCTGGAGAAGGCGCATCATATTGGACACGTGGACCCGGCTCCGGCCGACCTTTTCCGCCGCCTGCTCCTGGGTCAGGCCGAATTCCTGAATCAGGGCGCGGTACGCCGACGCTTCTTCTACAGGGTCCAAATCTTCCCGCTGCAAATTTTCAATGAGGGCCAGCTCTGCCGACGCTTGAGGCGCGCAGTCCCGCACGACGGCGGGAATCTTCGTCAGGCCGCAGAGCTTCGCCGCCCGCAGCCGCCGCTCGCCGGCGATCAGCTCGTAGGCGCCGCCCTTTTTCTGGACGACGACGGGCTGGATCAGGCCGTACTGCCGAATGGACTCGGCCAGCGACTGGAGCGCCTCGTCGGAAAAGGCCCGGCGGGGCTGCTTCGGGTTTGGGGAAATCAAGTCGATGTCGATTTCCAGGGCTGCGCCGTCGTGAGGCTCCGGATGCTCCTTCAGCCCCAGGGCCTGCAGGCCCCGGCCTAAGGGCTGGTTCTTGCCCAGTCCCATCTTCTTAGCCGACACGGCGTATCACCTCTTTCGCTAATTTCGTATACACCTCGGCGCCCCGCGAATGGGGATCGTATATCGTAATGGGCTCGCCGTGGCTCGGCGCTTCGCCTAGGCGGACGTTGCGCGGAATAATCGTGTGGAACACCTTGCCGCTGAAGTATTTCTTCACTTCCTCCGTCACCTGGATGGACAAATTCGTCCGGCCGTCGTACATCGTCATGAGCAGTCCCAGGAGCTGCAGGCGGGAATTCAGATTGTCCCGCACCATGTCCACGGTCTGCATGAGCTGGGCCAGCCCTTCCAGCGCGTAAAATTCGCACTGCACGGGAATGAGGACGAAATCAGCCGCCGCCAGGGCGTTGAGCGTCAGCAGCCCCAGCGAAGGAGGGCAGTCGATGACGACGTAGTCGTAGGACTTCTTCACCTGCCCCAGGTAGGCCTGCAGAGCCTTCTTCAAAATATACTCGCGGTCTTCCATCGTGACCAGCTCCACCGCCGCGCCGGCGACGTCCATCGTGGCCGGTACGAGGGATAATTTCTTTATCATTGTCGGCTGCACGACGTCTTCCATCGGCCTTCCTTCGATCAGGCAGTCGTACAGATTCGTTTCCAAGCTCGCCTTGTCGACGCCCAAGCCGCTTGTCGCGTTGCCCTGCGGGTCCAAATCGACGAGGAGCGTCCGCTTGCCGCTTTCGGCCAGACAAGCGCTTACATTGACGGCCGTCGTCGTCTTGCCGACACCGCCTTTCTGGTTCGTTATGGCGATGATATGCGCCAACACACCCACCTCATTCCCTGTATATAAAGTCAACTTCATTTTAAAGTCTATATTATAGTATAGCATAGTCAATGTCTCGTAGCCAGTGGTCAGCGAGGTATGATAACGTAAAGTTGCAGAATGATTTACGTATGGTTCCGTTGTTCCAGCGCCAACCCAATCAGCCGGTCCGTTTGGTCAGCCATAAACAGGGGAATGTTCAGCATATCGTCGTCCAGCTTCAAATTATCCAGCGAAAACCGGACGCGGAGCTTCACCTGCTTTGGGAACAATTCCTTGAATTTCTTTAAGCTCTTGCTGGCTGTGTTTGCCTCGGATTCGACTTCGATTGGAAATATGTCGTTCTCCCGCTGAATTAAGAAATCTACTTCGTAAGGCGGATTGTTCTGGCTCCAGTACCGCGGAACGACTTCAAATTGCGTAATCAAGGTCTGCAGTACGAAATTCTCCGTCAGCGCCCCCTTGAACTCGGTGAACAAGCGATTCCCCTCGCCAAAGGCCGTCGGCGCCAGCTGAGCCAGCCGGCGGAGCAGCCCTACGTCTGCCAAATAAATCTTAAAGGCAGAAATATCATCATAGGCAGACACGGGCAGGCCCGGCGCGGTGCTGCGGTAAATCTTATGCACCAGGCGGGCATCGACCAGCCACTGCAGGGCGTCCTCATATTCGCGGGCTCTTGCCCCTTCTTTGACTACTTTATAAAGAAACTTTTTATTTTCCCTCGCCAGCTGGGACGGAATCGATTTCCAGATCATCGAAATCTTGGGAAACTCGCTGACGTTGGGGTGCTTGGCAAAGTCTCGCTCATAGGCCCCCAGAATATCGGACAACGCCTCCTGCATGGCCTCCACATCCCGCGCCTCAGTCCACATCTTGACAGGTTCGGGCATGCCGCCGGTCACATAATACATTTTCAGCTTTTCGTATAAAGGATTAAAAAAGGCGTCGGGAATGGGCTCTAGGGTATTTACTGTTTCCAGATATGCTGCCAGGTTTTCATCCCCATTGGCCAGCAGGAACTCCGTAAAGGTCATGGGGTCAATCTGCATGAAGTGGACCTTGCCTACGGGGAACGAAGAGGGCTTTGCCAAAGCGATGCCCAAGAGGGAGCCGGCGCAGGCCACGTGATACTGCGGCGCATTTTCACAGAAATACTTCATGGAGTTCATGACCTTGGGGCAGTCCTGCACCTCGTCAAAAATGATCAGGGTTTGTTCCGGCACGATCTTTTGGCCGCTTGCCAGCATCAGATTCTGCAAAATCCGGTCTATATCCTTTGTCGTTTCAAAAAACTGCTTATATTCTTCATGTTCATCAAAGTTGAAATACGCCGTGTTTTCATAACAGCGTTTTCCGAATTCCTTCAGAATCCAGGTCTTGCCGACCTGACGCACGCCTTTCAAAATCAACGGCTTGCGATAGGGGGAATTCTTCCATTTCAGCAGTGTATTCAATATCAATCGTTCCATAGGTCCACCTCATCACACTTTTATACGGTATTTAGTGTTGTTGTATCACATTTTTATTGTATATCACTGGCCATGAAAATGACAAGGACCATCACAAAATTATCAGTAGCCTCAAATTTTTATGGTATAATAAGACCATCGTCACACATCGTTCAGAAGACGACTACACTACACGAAAGAAAGGGAACCATCATGCCAGTATACGAAGGTACCATACCCTCCATCAATATGGAGCAAGTGAGAGAATACGCCGCCCAGCGGGGACAAGGGGACGCAGACGACGCCGTCGTCAGCGAAGCCTGCACCACGGTCCTGCGCCTGGCCGCGCCGAAGGGCGTCTTCCAGCAGGGATACTACGACGCCGCGTCCCATCATATCCTCTGCAGCGCTCCCTTTAAGCTGAAAAGCGAACAAATCGTCCCGTATTTGGAACAGGCGCGCATCCTTCTCATGGCCGCCGTCACCATCGGCCCGGCCGTAGAAGAAGAAATCGACAAGCGCTTCCTCAACCAGGACGTCGCCGGCGGCATCGTCCTCGACTCGGCGGCAGCCGTCGCCACGGGACAGCTCCTGGACCAGCTGACCCATCACATCAACGAAATCTGCGAGCCCAAGGGATATAAAATCCTCTGGCGCGTCAGCCCCGGCACAGCCGACTGGCCCATCGGCCAGCAGATGGACCTGGCCAACGCCGCCGGAGGCGGGCAAATCGGCCTGGCCGTCACGGCCGGCGGCATGCTCAGCCCCCGCAAAACCCTGACGGCCCTGTTCGGCCTCGTCCCGACGGAAGAAGGCTGCGGCGGCTCCTGCTCGAGCTGCTCCATGTCGGGATGCTGCGGCAGCTGCTAAGCTGTTAATGTAATAGTATATAAGACGTCAAACGCCGCCGCGCGATGAAAAAGTCGCGCGGCGGCGTTTTGCCTTACTTGTTCAAATCTTCCATGACCTCGGCAGCATATCGTCAGAGGAAGGGCAGAGAGCAGTCAACCTCTCTCACGGCACGGCGCCCGTATACGAAGCTTTTAATAGTTCGACATGCTCAGACTGATAAACAGCGGCTCACAGCTGCAGTTTATCAGTCTTTTTGTCATGGCCGTATGTATGGCCGCTGCAGGTATCGGAAGCCAGTCCCTTGACGGCACCTTCCAGCCTGCAGCACCGGTCTGCCAGCACTTCTGACAGCTGTACGCGCGGCCCCTTAGCTCCAGATTGGTTGCATGGGGTCCCTATGTGCATACGCATTCCGTAATAGAACCACCCATTGAAAGCATCCGTTCTCTCCCCAGTTAAAGCCAAGACGCTTAAAATGGCAGATGATAAGCGCGCTGGCCCCTGAAAAACGTGCGCCGCCAGACGTACAAAACGGCCCGGACATTTCACTGTCCGGGCCGCTTCGCCTCACAGGTCGCACGATACCATGCTGGTTCCTGCATCACGCTCCCTTAGGCTGAGGATACGGAGAAAATAGAGCAGCCTCTATGATGAACCCCTTCGGGTTCCATTCTTCCGGGACTACCTTCAAAACGTATCTTCCAGCACACGATTTGCCTTTTGGATAGACTGTTCTACGGCTGTCTTATTGATTGTATTAATATCGTTTTCATCATCACTTTTAATAACCAGTTCAACTTTACACATACTATAAAGTAAGCCTACAAGAAGAACGGTATTCTCGGTAATTATCTTTTCTTCTGGAGTAAACGTCTTCCAATCCCTATGGCCAAGAACCACAACTATTCTCTTCAGGTCGTCAAGGTGTCCCTGATAAATATCGTTTACCCTTGCCAGCGTGTCGTAATATGCATTTGAAGTCGTACGTAGGTCCGCCAAATACATGCAAATGGCGTTGATTTTCTCCTCAGCTTTTTTCATCTGTTCCCAGGCTTTATCGGCTTTATCTGATAATTGGCTGCCTGTAAAGCTGAAAATAATCCCTCCAACCAGCAAGCCAACGCCCAGCGTAGCCGCGCTTAAGGCTGCGGCACCAGCGGCCATTCCGCCGCCGCCAGCGGCGAGAGTCCCCCCGCCCAGCAAGGCCAGCGTAGCATTGGTTGCAGCAGCCCCGCTCAGCGATGCAATGGCCGTCCCCGTAGAGGCCGTCCCTAAAGCCATCACAGCCGCCGTAGTCGCCCCGGCAGCAGCAAAGCCGCCTGCGGCGCCTAATCCAGCGCCGCCAAGGCCTCCAAGCAAAACACCTGCGCCCACAGAAACTTCCTTGATTTTCTCTCCATCGTACTTCGGAAGCTTGACGCCATTCTTCGAATAAGCGCCGAAAACCGGCCGATTCTTAATCTGCTCAAATACATCGGAAAACTCGCTGAAGCTATGGAGAATTTCCAGCTCCAACTTCCCAAGCGCATCCACAGCCTCAGCAGTAATCTCGTTCTCTTTCTCGAATTTTTTCATGTTTTTTTCGTGCTGATTTTTAGCAGACTCCATAGTGTCATTTGCGTCCTTCATTTTCTTGACACCATGCGCAGCTGCAGCTGCTCCGGCAGCACCAGCAACCACTGCCGCACCTTTTACGGCTAATGGAATTAACCAAAGTGGTAATGGCATACCTTATCCCTCCGCTTCTGATTTTAATAATTTACAACATGCATAATTGAGCTGTATATATGCTTCATAGCTCATTTGCTCCTTGAAAAAAGCCTCGTAACTCTCATCTACCCGGCATATAAGAGGTCTTGTTTCGTATATGGAGCACATATTTCCCCTCAGAAATCTGCAAACACCATCGCCATTATGCAGCGCCCTGTAAATCGGGGATCGGTGCAGGTTTCTGCAGCACTGACCACATGCATCGCATACAAACATCACGTAAACTCCAATGCAGAAGAAGCATCATTCATAAAGTCATCAAAATCTCCGCTGTACGGCAACGCTAAACCAAGCGACTTGTATTCGTTTCTCAGCAAGATGTTCAGATCGTCTTCAGTATCAGCCGCTTCCATCATAACAAGCAGCTGGTTATATTGCTCCGTTTCCTTCCTGAACAGCTCAGCATCCAGTTCCTCAAGCTGCTCCAAATACAAAGCCAACGCCTCGTTGATTCTGATATAGGCGTCCAGCTGTTTCTGCAGCGGGAAACTAATTCCCAAGCGGATGCAAACCTCTCTAAATACTAGAAAAAGCAGGCGATACCATGCCACGATATTTAATCGCAGAAAGAAATTGACACAATTACCTCCAGACCGAATGGCCGCATCTGCTCCGTCCATTAGGCACAACATGCCGTTTCCAATAATAAGCATGATTCTGAGATCGTCATGTCTCTTAGAGGGGATGCACTCACGCAGCGGCCGCTTATAATAGAAATACCGTTTGATTGCCCAAATCAGCTTTATGGACAAATCACAGAGAACCACAGGAATAGCCATGGTAAGACCAAATCTTGCATCATAGCCTTCTTGAAATACCTTAGTAGCCACTGTCGCCAATGTATTGCGGTGTTGACCGACTGGAAAGCTGCCGAAATCACATAATTGGAACAATTCATAAAAGGGAATAACCACGCCGCTTCCTCGGCCAACGGCACCAGAACTGCCAGCCACATCAGACATAATGTGACCAAACCAATTTGCTGTACCGCAAAAGAGCTTTGATATAAAATCATGCCCCTGCAGCTCATACGTCTCAGTCTGAATGGTAATTAGCTGTCCATTATGCAGAAAAGAGGACGTGGAGGTAAACTGATTTAAAACAGAGAAAAACAATCCAATAATATCTGGAGAGTGGGCTAACGACTTCATGTGATGATTCTTTGCAGACATCGGAAATAGTCCGCCTACATCTCCAGAATGACGCTGATCATAGTTTACGGGAAACTTCTTTTCTAAAAACCCAATCGCGCTGGCAGCGCTATTTTCTTTTCCCTCCCTCGGCGACCAGCCGCAGGTTTTCGCAAACAGCATTACCGTCTTATCGACCTGTGCATCTGTCCAATGCAGAAGTTTACTATCAGCCGGTGATCCCACTAAAAAAATATCTACCAGCCCTGCGGCAGCACCGCAGGCAATGGAAATCAAATAATCATAGGCATCACACTTGTCATGATAAAATACGGCTTCTAAATTCGTCTCATTCCGGATAGTGCCAATATTCAAACTACTCACCTCCATTTCTCCCGGCCTGGCAAACAGCCCCTTTGGGTTTCATAGAGCATCAGCATTATATATACGGTGCAGCAGATATGCCCGGTATTTATACGGGCAATATAAATATCTGTTCAACCAGTGTAAAACTGGCAAGAAGTTAAGTAAAATTATTGTATCATGGGACAAAAAAAATTTTCTATGCCGCGCCAGACAAAGGAAAAGGCCGGCCCCAGATAGGCCGGCTCTTTTCCTCATGTTGTATTGTTATGGTGAAAATCCAAAAATCTCTTAGAAGATGTCGTGCAAGATGATGGTCTGGCTGCGGTTCGGACCGACGGAGACGATGCCCAGGGGCACTTCCGTCAGTTCGCTGATGCGTTCCACGTACTTGCGGGCCGCTTCAGGCAGTTCTTCATAGGTCTTGCAGTCCGAAATGTGGCATTTCCAGCCGGGCATTTCTTCGTATACCGGTTCGACCTGTTCCAATACGTCAAGGCTGGCCGGGTATTCTTTGAGCAGCTCGCCCTGGTATTTGTAGCCCGTGCAGATCTTGATCGTGTCGAGGTCGTCGAGGATATCCAGACGGGTGATAGCCAGGTAGTCGAGGCTGTTCAGCATAGCCGCGTATTTGACGACAGCCGTATCGAGCCAGCCGCAGCGGCGGGGACGGCCCGTAACGGTGCCGAATTCATGGCCCGTGTTGCGGAGGTATTCGCCGATTTCGTTGTTCTGTTCCGCCGGGAAGGGGCCTGCGCCGACGCGGGTCGTGTAGGCTTTGACGACGCCGACGATGTTTTCCATGCGGCGGGGGCCGACGCCGGAGCCGGTGCAGGCGCCGCCGGCCGTCGGGTTGGAGCTGGTGACGAAGGGATACGTGCCGTGGTCGAGGTCGAGCATAGCCGCCTGGGCGCCTTCAAAGAGGACCTTCTTGCCTTCCTTGACGTACAGGTTGGCCGAGTAGTTCGTATCCTTGACGTACTGGCGGATCTGGTCGGCGTAGCCCAGGTATTCCTTGAGAATCGTATCGTAATCAAAGCCTTCGCAGCCGTAGTATTTTTCAAATAAGCGGTTCTTCAATTCCAAATTGACGCGCAGCTTTTCGGCGAAGACCTTTTCGTCCATCAAATCGCCGATGCGGATGCCGACGCGGTTTACTTTATCTGCATAGCAGGGGCCGATGCCGTTTTTTGTCGTGCCGATCTTGGCGTCGCCCTTGAGCTTTTCGTCTTCTTCATCGATGCGGATATGGTAAGGCATGATGACGTGGGCCCGCGTGGAGATTTCCAGCTTGCTGATCTGCACGCCCTTGGACGTCATGCCTTCGATTTCTTCCAGGAGGACGGCCGGATTGACGACGACGCCGCTGCCGATGATGCAGGTCTTATCGGCGAACAAGATGCCCGACGGCAAAAGACGGAGCGCAAAGGATTTATCGTCGACGACGACCGTATGGCCTGCGTTGTTGCCGCCTTGGGAACGGATGACAACGTCCGCTTTCTGCGCCAAATAATCTACGATTTTACCTTTACCTTCATCACCCCACTGGGTGCCTATTACCATTGCTGTAGCCATATATTCAACATCCCTTCACTAACTTTCAAATTAACAAACACTTATATTATACACGAAAACGGGCTGAATTCCTATTCTCTTGCGAAAAATATATACAAAAGGCCGGGAGAATTTGGCATGGCTTCCATTTTTTGCATAGTTTTTACAGTTTTGCGGTAGAAAACCCCGAAATTACCTTGCTATGATAGGGTATACATGGAAAAAATTGCAGTAAAACAGAATAAAGGCAGGGATTTTCATGGCAAAAACATACGTAATCGACACGAACGTACTCATCCAGGCGCCGTACGCCCTTCAATGCTTTGAAGAGAACCGCCTCGTCCTTCCGCTGGTCGTCCTGGAAGAGCTGGACGGCCTGAAAAAGGCCGACGGCGAGCGGGGAGCCAACGCCCGGCGGGCCATCCGCTTTTTGGAAAAGCTGCGCCTCCAGGGCGACCTGCTGGGCGGCGTGGCCTTGCCCACAGGAGGGACGCTGCGCGTCGAGGCCAACTGCTCCGATGTCGAGCTGCCGGCGGCCTTGCCCGACGACAAGGCGGACAACCGCATCCTCAAGGTCTGCCAAGGCCTGAAGGAAGAAGGGCCTATCCTCGTCACCAAGGATCTCGTCCTGCGCCTGAAGGCCCAGATCCTCGGCATCGAAGCCGAAGATTTCAGCACCGAGCAGGTCATCCCCGAGGAGGACCAGTACACGGGCCGCCTCCAGTGCTACGTGCCGGAGGACAAGTTCAAGGATTTCAAAAAGAAGGGCGTCCCGACGAAGGACGTCTACCTGTCCGACGCCGAAGGGAACACGAGCCGCCCGGACCTGACGGAAAACCAGTTCGTCATCTTAAAGGCCGACCAGTCTCTGCGAAAAACCCACCTGGGCCGGGTCAAGGGCAAAAAAATCGTCCCGCTGGAGTACAAAAAGAGCCAGCCCTACGGCGTCAAGCCCCGCAACTCGGGCCAGTATTTCCTCCAGGAAGCCCTCATGAAGCCGGCCGACGAAGCGCCCCTGGTCATCGTCAAGGGCCAGGCCGGCACGGCCAAGACCTTCTACGCCCTGGCTGTCGGACTGGAGAAAATCGTCAACCGCCCGACCGGCGAGTACCGGCGCATCCTCGTCTGCCGTCCCAACGCCCAGTTCGACTCGGACATCGGCTTTCTGCCCGGCGACGAGCAGGAAAAAATATCACCCCTTATGCGGCCCATCATCGACAACCTGGAGCAGCTCATCGACGCCAGCGAGGAAGAGCGCTATGAAAACGAATTGGAGCTGAAGGACAAAATCGACGAGCTCTTCGACCGCCACGTCATCCAGACAGAGGCCCTCAATTTCATCCGCGGCCGCTCCTTCGTCAAGACCTACCTCATCATCGACGAGGCCCAGAACATGACGCCCAACCAGGCCAAGAGCATCATCACCCGGGCCGGCAAGGGGACGAAGATCATCCTGCTGGGCGACCCGAACCAGATCGACAAGCCCTTTTTGGACGAGCGGACCAACGGCCTGAGCTACGCCTCGGAAAAGATGAAGGGCAGCCCCCTGTGCTTTCAGATCACCATGACGGCCGACGAATGCGAGCGCTCCGAACTGGCCTTAGACGCCGTTCAGCGCCTGTAAATATAAGGAAAGGATAAGGGAAGGCGCGCCGCACAGGCGGAGCCAAGGCCTTCCCTGCACAGCACGACTATGAAAAAATTCACCTATGAAAACGTAATGAACGCCAAAGAACTGAACATCTACCTCGAACAGGGCAACGAAGTGCTCGGCGTCCTGGGCTACACGGAGCATTCGCGCCGCCACGCCGCCAAGGTCGCCGTCACGGCCGGCAAAATCCTGAAAAAGCTCGGCTACGACGAGCACACCGTCGAGCTGGCCCGCATCGCAGGCTACATGCACGACCTGGGCAACTGCATCAACCGCGTCGACCACGCCCACACGGGAGCCCTCATGGCCTTCCAGTTCCTCCGCCACTGGGGCGCGCCGCCTGAGGACATCGCCGTCATCATCACGGCCATCGGCCAGCACGACGAGGGCAGCGGCACGGCTGTAGACCCCGTATCGGCGGCCCTGATCCTGGCCGACAAGACCGACGTGCGCCGCAACCGCGTCCGCAATCAGGTCCGGGAAACCTTCGACAAGCACGACCAGGTCAACTACGCCGCCATTTCGTCGAAGCTGAAAATAGACCCGTCCAAGAAAGTCATTACCCTGGAAATCGAGCTGGATGAAACGATCTGCTCCATGATGGACTATTTTGAAATCTTCCTGCAGCGCATGCTCATGTGCAAGCGCGCCGCCGAACGGCTGGGCCTGCGCTTTAAAATGACGGCCAACGGCAACAAGATCTGCTGACCTGACCATACGCCGCCTCCGACCCTCTATGCCGGAGGCTTTTTCACGCCTTTATCCCATCCAATCCCCTCCAAGGTAGTCACATCGCCTCAATTCATCATGACAATTCGCAATACATATTATTCACACATAGAAAAAGATTAGATTTTTGCGGAGATTTAGTTTATAATGATGAATAAAACTTAAAACCTTTTTTGATTACCAAGGAGAGATTGCCCATGTTATTTGATAGATGCCGTATCGGCGGTATTGACGCGGCGTGTCCCATCGTCCGCTCGGCTACCTTTGAAGGGATGGCCGACGCCCAGGGATACCCTACGGATAAATTAGCTCAGATGTACGAACGCCTCGCCGACGGCGGCGTCGGCGTCATGATTACGGGAATGATGGCCGTCAGCACGCTGGAACCGCGGCAGCACCGCCAAATCCGCATCGACGACGACAGCTGCGTCGCCCCGCTGGCGGACATGGTACGGCGCGTCCACGGCCACGGCGGCAAGATCGTCGCCCAGATCGTCGTCATGGGCTCGTCCATCATGATGCCCGAAGGGGAAGGGCGCATCATCGTCAGCCCCAGCGGCGTCACAGAGAAATTAGGCAAAATCGAACAGGAATCCCACGCCCTGACGACGGACGAAATCGCCCGCCTCACAGGAGACGCCGGCCGCGCTGCCCTGCGGGCCAAGGAAGCCGGCTTCGACGGCGTGCAGTTCCACAGCGCCCACGGCTATTTGGCCAGCAAGTTCTTATCGCCCTATTTCAACCGCCGCGAAGACGAATACGGCGGCAGCCTGGAAAACCGGGCCCGCTTCCTCTTGGAATGCATCGCCTCGATCCGCAAACACGTCGGCCCGGAATACCCCGTATGGGTAAAGATCAACAGCGAAGACTTCATGAAAGAGGGGGGCATGACCTTCGACGAAAGCCTGCAGGTCATGGAATGGCTGGCCGACGCCAAGGTCAGCGCCATCGAAGTGAGCGGCGGCAACATGTCGTCCCTGCCGCGCAAGGGCCCCATCCGGGCTATCCGCCGCACGAAGGAGCCCATGTATTTCGTCCCTTACGCTGAAAAGGCGGCGGCGAAATTAAAGGGCCGGACCGACGTCGGCGTCATCGGCGGCTTCCGCCAGGTCGGCGAAATCGAAAGCTGCCTGGAAAATACGGACATCGCCTTCGTCTCCCTGTCCCGGCCCCTCCTGCGCCAGCCCGACCTGCCCAAGCTGTGGCGGGAAGGCAGCACGGAGCCTTCGGCGTGCATTTCCTGCTCCCGCTGCTTCGGCGCCGAAGACGTGGACTGCATCTTCAATAAACAAGAAAAGGCCTGACCGATAAAAGGATTTTGCCCCCTTAGCCTCGAATACTATGTACAGGCGGGAATTTCCGCCTGAAAGGGAGGGCAGCGCGTATGGGCATCGTCGTCATAACGGCAGCCGCCGTATTATGCGCGGCTGCCGTGCTGTTCATACCCTTTACCTATCATGTCAGTATCCGCACGGGCCGGCCGTTCCGCCTCTGCGTCCGGGCCGGCTGGTTCGGACGGGCCCTGGCCGGCACCTGGGATTATACCTGGGGTCAGCGGCCCGTTTCGTCGGTATACATAGGCTGGAAGCGGCAGGCCGGACCGCCGCCGGACCTATCGGAAGATACATCGGAAAAAGGGGCTGACCAGGCCGCCGAGGCCGTCCGGCAGCAGGCGGAGACGGACAGCGCCGTCACCTATGAATCGCTGAAACAGGAAGACGACAGCGGCGCGACGAAGACAAAAGACTTTCATTGGAAGCCCCTGGTCTTCAACAGGGACTTCGCCGCAGCCTTCTTCTGCTGGCTGGGACGCATCCTGCATCATTCGCGGGTCCGCTCGCTGGACATCCGCGGCGTCATCGGCCTGGGACAGCCTCACGAAACGGGCCTTCTGGCCGGCGCGCTGTACGCCGTCGTCCCGGACGCTATCGGCGGCCTGCGCTTCGACTACCTGGAAGAACGGTACGACAGCACGATACGCGGCAGCGGGACCCTGTATCCGGCGGCGCTGCTGTGGTATTCGGCGCTCTTTATAGCGTCCCGTCCCGTTCGCCGTCTCATCGCCGGCTGGCATGCATCGAAAAGGGGAGAGCATCATGGACAACACGATAAAAAACAATCTGGAAACGATCTTCAATAATTTCAGGGAAATGATCAAGGTAGAAACCGTCGTAGGACAGGCCGTCCAAATCGGCGGCGCGACGATCATTCCCTTCGTCGACGTCACCTTCGGCTTCGGCTCCGGCTCAACAGACGGTCAGGGCAGCCGCGCCGGCGGAGGCGGAGGCGCGAAGCTGGAACCGGCGGCCGTATTGGTCATCAAGGGCGACAGGGTGGAAATGTTTTCCATCAAAAAGGACGGCTATCAGGCCTCGGCCTTTGAAAAGCTCATCGCCATGGCTCCGGAAATCATCGACAAGATGAAAAAGGATAAATATATTTACATCAAAGACGAAGACGAGGAAGCACCGGCAGCAGACAAAGAAAAGTAATTTCCAAGGTTACAAAATTGTCTCAGTTTTACGGGGCCCGTTGTAGTTTTTCAATGAGTCTGATATAATAAAAAAACGAATAAAGTTAAATCTATTCAACGCAGGAGGATTGTTAGAATGAAATTGAAAAAGCAGATAGCTTCTCTCGCAGTAATCGGTATGATGAGCGTAGTAGCCGCTACGTCCGCCTTTGCGGCCGGCGTCGGTTACGTCAACTTCGATACCTTGATTTCTTCTCATAAAGATTATCCGAAAGTCAGCGCTCAGATGCAGGAAGCCATCAAAAAAGCCGACGCAGAATTTACGAAAAAAGCTGCCAACATGAAGACGGACCAGGAAAAACGCGATCTGGCAAGACAGCTGAACCAGAACATCGCCGAATTGGAAAATAAACTGGTCGTTCCCATGGAAAAAGACGTCGTACAGGCCGTCGACCAGGTCCGCAAGAACAAGGGCTTAGACGCCATCGTCGTTCAGGGCTCCATCATCGCCGGCTTCGAAAACGCGACAGACGAAACGCAGGAAGTCGTCAATATCCTGAAAAAATAAGGAAACCCAGTCCCTTACAAATACTCCCGTTCAGGGAGTATTTTTTTATCCGCCAAGGGGCAGGGTCATAGACGTATGATACTGGCTCTTGCCAGCCTATATTCTAAACAAAAGGTGCGTGTACTATGGATTTATTTTATATCATTTCCAATCAGCTGTTTCAATTCTTCGTCATGATGGTCTGCGGGTATATCGCCGCCCGCCGGGGAATCTTGTCCCAGCCCTCGCTGGACGTGTTGTCCAAGGTCATCATCGGCATCCTGCTGCCCATCCTCATCTTCGCCAACGCCATGAACGGCACGACGCGGCAGGTTCTGTTCGACTGCTACGCCATGATCCTCCTATCTGCCGGCATATACGGCGGCCTGATCATCGTGCAGGCCGTGATGGCCCGGCTGCTGGGCCGCAGGGGAAACCTGGGCCGCATATACCAGGCCACGATGATTTACGGCAACGTAGGCTTTCTCGGCATCCCCTTATTGTCGGCAGCCTTCCCCGAACGGGGCGGCCTGTACATCGCCTTGTTCAGCATTATCGACCAGCTCGTCTTGTGGACCTACGGCATGTACCTCACGACGCCGGGCGAAAAAAAGGCCGCCTTTTCGCTGAAAAAATTTTTTAATCCGGCCTTATGCGCCATCGTCTTGGCTATCGTCCTGATCCTGGCCGGCATAGGCCTTCCCAACGTGCTGGAAACATCCCTGCTGACAGTCGGGCGGGCAGCGACGCCCTTGTCGCTCCTGTATCTGGGCGGCCTCATCTACTATACGGACTGGAGCGTCGGAGCCAAGACGAAGGACCTGTACGCAGGCATTGCGACGAAAATGCTGCTCTTTCCCGTCGCCTTCTTCCTCGTCGCCCGCAGCCTGTGCGGCGATCTGGAAATGGTCCAGGCGGCGACGCTCATCGCGGCCCTGCCGACGATGGCCGCCGTGGCCATGTTCGCCCAGTCCAACCGCAATCACGGCGACTACGCCCTGAGCATGGTCCTCCTAACGACGGTGGCCTGCCTGGGAACGATGACCATCGTGTCCTACTTGATGTTCAACGTATTGTAATAGGCCCTTCCTTTAGACGAAATACAGATTTATGTACGGCTTCGTGTCATCCGCGCACGCTGACAGCTAAAAACGCTTTACTGACAAGATAAGAAGGTAAAAAACAGCAAACCGGCAGGGATTGACTCCCTGCTGGTTTGCATATGGGGAAACTATACTTTATAGAGATAAAAGGCAGCCTGCCAGAAATCCATGACACGCTGCCTTTAAATGTTATTCCGATTTTTTTCGGGCCGCCGCAATAAGCCCTTTGGCTTCTTCTGTTTTTAATACCTTCCCATACGATACGACGACGTTGTCTACGACGAGGGCAGGAGTAGTCATAACGCCGTAGGCGGCAATTTGTGAAAAATCCGTCACGTCGTCGATTGCCGCCTCCAGGTGCAGTTCTTCCAAAGCGGCGCGGACAGATTTTTCCAGTGCATGGCACTTAGCGCAGCCCGAGCCTAATATTTTGATTCGGACAGATCCGCCGGTGCCTTGCCCTCCGATTTTCGGCAAGCAGCTGGCTTCGCTACCGTCGTTTTTTGAGGTTTCTTTTTTCTTGTTAAATAAATTCATACTTACCACACTCCTTTTATCAACATATATTGAAATGCGTTAAATACGCAGCCGACGAGGATAATACCGGCTGCGCAAACGCCGATAAACAGGGCCAACAGCGCCGGCTTAACGGCCTTGCGGAGCATAATGAGTGAAGGCAGGGATAAGGTCGTAACGGCCATCATGAAGGACATGACCGTTCCAAGCTGCGCGCCTTTGGCAAATAAGGCCTCCGCTACAGGGATGGTCCCGAAAATATCGGCATACATAGGAATGCCCACAATCGTTGCCGTAAGAACGCCAAAGGGGTTGTCCCTGCCAAGAGCTGTTTCTATCCAGCTTTCAGGAATCCAGTTGTGAATGACTGCGCCGATGCCGACGCCTGCCAGAATATACGGAAAGACCTTTTTGAACGTGTCCAGCGTTTGCTCCTTTGCGTACGTCAGACGTTCTCGCCTTGTCGGAACCGGCTCATCTATATCGGCGCTGTCCGCTGCGCGGACAAAAGGTTCTACATGTTTTTCCATACCCAGCTGTCCGATAATAGCGCCGCCGGTGACGGCAATGACAAGACCGAGGGCCACATAGATAATGGCTACCTGGGCGCCGAAAATACTCATGAGCAGCACCAAGCTTCCTAAATCGACCATGGGAGAGGAAATTAAAAAGGAAAATGTGACGCCCAGAGGCAGTCCTGCCCTTGTAAAGCCGATAAACAAGGGAATCGACGAGCAGGAGCAAAAGGGAGTGACGGTTCCCAGCAGGGCCGAAAGGATATGGGCTGAAAATCCATGAAAACGACTTAAAATGCGTTTGCTCCGTTCTGGCGGAAAGTAGCTTTGAACGTACGAAATCATAAAAATCAACAGGCAAAGCAACAGCGTGATTTTCAATGCGTCATATACAAAAAAATGGATACTGCCTCCTATACGTCCGTTCAGGTCCAGGCCGAGCGACGATAGCCCCGTCCCGACCAGGTGCTCAAGCCATTTCATGCCGAGCAGCTGATATTGAATAAATTCCCAGATATGCATGTCAACCGCTTCCTTTCTATTTCCATAATATATCAATATTTTTTGATGTGTTGGGTTAAAAGAAACGCCGTCCAGAGTCCGATGTCTTTTCTATCTGCACGGAGGAACGGGCGTTTCTTGTTCAATAGTAGGCGTCGTGAGCTTTTTCAGTAATTGCACGGCCCGGTCTCTGCCGGAAGAGCTCAACCGGTAGTGCGTCCATTTTCCTTCCTGCCGGCTGACTACGATGCCGGAATCGCAAAGGATCTTCATATGGTACGATAAGCCCGACTGGGTCAAATCCAACGGCTCCTGCAGCACGCAGGCGCATTTTTCGCCGCCCCGCAGCTGCTCCAGAATAGCCAGGCGCTTAGGATCACATAGTGCCTTAAAGACTTTCGCTTGTTCTTGGTATTCCGTTTTCATAGCGTTACCTCACATCAAATTATTTTGATGTGATTAGTATAGGCTTTATGCCGCAGCTTGTCAATACCATCGATAGTCCTTGCCCGTATCGGTTCAGCCGCACAAGGGATTTTCGCCCTCAGCTCTCACGCCGTGCTGTCAGCTTCCCATAGGAGGTTTCACGGGCAGGACGGTATTTCAGCTCCGCAGAAGGCTCTTTTGCCATGACTTTTTATGTTAATTCGTATATAATAAACACATACATACCGACGTGAACTGTTTTCCTAAAAATTGGCTATATACGAGGTGATACTATGGACGTATACCGCGAGTATCAGGCCAAGCTCCGCAGTCCGGAGCAGGCCGTGCAGATTGTCAAAGACGGCGACTGGGTAGATTACAGCCATTGCTGCTCCTTCCCGGCGGCCTTGGACAAGGCCCTGGCAGGGCGGCGGGACGAATTGAAGAACGTAAATGTACGGGGCAGCGTGACCTGCCGGCCGGTGCAGGTTTTGGAGCAGGACCCGGACAATGAGGTCTTTTCGTATAATGTATGGCATTGCTCGGCCATCGACCGGAAGTATTTAGACCAAGGCCGGGCCTACCATCAGCCCATGCTGTTCCGCAACTGCGGTTCCTACTACGAGAGGGGATTCGCCCCGGTCAACGTAGCCATGATCACGGTGGCCCCTATGGACCGGCAGGGGAATTTTTCTTTCGGCCTGACGAACTGCTGCCAGCAGGAGGTCCTCGACGCGGCGGACCACATCATTCTGGAAGTCAATCGGGACATGCCCGTCGTGTACGGCGTAGCCAATGACCATATCCATATTTCCGACGTGGACTGGGTCGTCGAAAGCGACGAGCCCATCAGCGCCATGCCAGGGCGGCCGGCCAGTGAAATGGACAAGAAGATAGCCGCCCAGATTTTTCCCTATCTCCACGACGGCATGACCCTGCAGCTGGGCATTGGCGGCATGCCCAACGCCTTAGGCGAGCTCATCGCCGAATCGGATCTGAAAGACTTAGGCATGCATGCCGAAATCATGAGCGACGGCTATTTAAAGCTCTATCAGTCGGGAAAAATTACTAATAAAAAGAAGCCCCTCCAGCGGGGAAAGGGCGTGTTTTCCGTCTGCCTGGGCTCGAAGGAGCTGTACGAGTTCCTCCATTATAATCAGGGGATTTTGTCGGCGCCCATGTACTACGTCAACGCTGCCGAGACGATTCGCCAGCTCGACGACTTCATCTCCATCAACAGCTGCATCGCCGTCGACTTGTACGGCCAGGTCTGCGCCGAATCGGTCGGGACGCGGCAGATCAGCGGCACCGGCGGCCAGCTGGACTTCGTGACGGGCACCTACATGGCCTCCCACGGCAAGGCCTTCCTGGCCATGCCCTCTATGTACTTCGACGCCTACGGCGTCGGCCGCTCCAACATCCTGCCGAAATTTACGGACGGCGACATCATCACGACGCCGCGGACCCAGACGCCCTACGTGGCGACGGAATACGGCGCCGTCAACCTGTCGGGCCTGGCGACGTGGCAGCGGGCCGAGGCCCTCATCAGCATCGCCCATCCCGATTTCCGCGACGCCCTGATCAAGGCCGCAGAAAAGCAGCGCATCTGGCGGCGGAGCAACAAGCGATAGGCCGCGCAATTTCACATACTCCATGTACAAAGCCCTGCACGGACGAGACGGTGCAGGGCTTTCTTGCAGTTTTGATATCGTACAGTTCGGGTACCGCCTCTATTTGCATGGCAAATCCATGAAATATAGAACTAATGTCCATTCTAAAATGACTCATTATTGACAATTTAGCATAATCCATATATTATTTACTTATAAGAACCCGAACGTGTACATGGAAATTGAATATAGAGAAACCAGCAGGGACGCCGGCAAAAGACGGCGAAGATAAGGTTTACCGCGCCGTCATCCGGAAAACAGCGCGCCCTTCATATAAACGGTTAGTTTTTATATATCCCCGACTAAAGGCTGCCCAAGGCAGTTTTGGTGATAGAGAAGACCTGTAAAGGAGGAACTGGTATGGAATTGCAGAAGTTGATTTACACGGTAGAAGACGGCATCGCCGTCGTTACGATGAATTACATGAAGAACCTCAACGCCATTGACGAGCAGATGGCCGACGAGCTCATGTACGTCGTCGACAAGGCGGAACACGACCCGGACGTGCGCGTCCTGGTCATTAAAGGGGCGGAAAAGGCCTTCTCCGCCGGCGGCGACATCGGCTATTTCTACAAACTCATCCAGGCCGGCGGCGAAGTCAACATGGACGGCCTGATCAGCAAGGTCGGCAGCGTCGCCGACGGCTTGAAGAAGATGAGCAAGATCGTCATCACCTCGGTCAGCGGCGCGGCGGCCGGAGCCGGCGTGAGCCTGGCCATCGGCGGCGACTTCATGATCTGCGCCGACAACGCGAAATTCATCCTGGCCTTCGTCAACCTGGGCCTCGTCCCCGACACGGGCGCGACGTATCTCCTGACCCGCCTCATCGGCCCGAACCGCACGATGGAACTGGCCGCTACGGGCCGCCCCGTCGGCGCGGAAGAAGCCAAAGCCCTGGGCCTGGCCTATAAGGTCACGACGGTGGAAGAGCTGGACAGCGTGACCATGGCCTTTGCCAAGAAGATCGCCGCAGGGCCGCTCCTGTCGTACAAGAACATCAAAAAGCAGATATACGACGCCATGTATGTCGACTACAAGAAGTGGCTTGACGAAACGGAAGTGCCGACGCAGCGCGAATGCTCGGCGTCCATGGACTTCCAGGAAGGCTGCAAGGCCTTTATGGAAAAACGCAAAGCCATATTCCAAGGGAAATAAGCGTATAGACGCAGTGTTATAGGAGGAAAGGAGGTCATTTTGTGTTTGCAAACAAAGTAGTGACCAAAGAAGAAGCGCTGAGCAAGATTCACGACGGCCAGACGATTATGTTCGGCGACTGGCACGGCGAATTCGCCGCCGATGAAATCATCGACGGCATGCTGGAAAAGGGCGTTACGGACATCCACGCCATCGCCGTTTCAGCCGGCATGCCCGACCAAGGCGTCGGCAAGCTGATCGTAGCCAAACGGGTCAAGAGCATTATTACGACCCATATCGGCCTGAATCCCGTAGCGAAGGACCAGATGCTGGCCGGCGAGCTGGACGTCGAATTCAGCCCCCAGGGCACCTGGGCCGAACGCATCCGCTGCGGCGGCGCAGGCCTCGGCGGCTGCCTGACCCCGACGGGCCTCGGCACGGAAGTGGCTGAAGGCAAGCAGGTATTGACCATCAACGGCAAGGACTATCTCCTGGAGCTGCCCCTGCGGGCTGACGTCGCCCTGGTCAAGGCGACGAAGGCCGACAAGGCCGGCAACATTTCCTTCCGCCTGAACTCGCGGGCGACGAACAGCACCATCGCCTTGGCGGCGGATTTCGTCATCGCCGAAGTCGAAGAACTGGTTGAAATCGGCGAACTGGGCCCCGAAGAAATCGACGTGCCGGCGCCTATCGTCGACATGGTATACGTGCGGACCGGCGAAAAACGGCCGATGTGCCCCATGTGGCAGCGGGCGAAGGCCAAGGCCGAAGCAAAGGCTAAGGCTGCGGAAGGAGGCGGAAAATAATGGCGGCATTAACTGGACGGGCGCTCATCGCATCGCGGTGCGCTAAATTCTTCAAAAACGGCGACTTTGTCAATCTGGGCATCGGCGTTCCTCTCTTGTGCGTCAACTATCTGCCTGAAGGCGTCAACCTCTGGCTGGAAGCGGAAATCGGCACCGTCGGCAGCGGCGCGACGCCGCCCTGGGACAGCGTCGACATCGACGTCATCGACGCAGGCGGCCAGCCGGCCTCCATCATCACCGGCGGCAGCGTATACGACCATGAAATGTCCTTCGCCTTCATCCGCGGCGGACACATCGACGCCACCGTACTGGGCACCCTGCAGGTCGACCAGGAAGGCAACCTGGCCAACTGGACCATCCCGGGCAAGCTCGTCCCCGGCATGGGCGGAGCCATGGATTTATGCGCCGGCGTCAAGAAGATCATCGTAGCGACGGACCACTGCGAAAAGAGCGGCAAATCGAAGATCCTGAAAAAATGCACCCTGCCCCTGACGGGCGCGAAATGCGTCACCGACATCGTCACCGAACGGTGCTACTTTGAAGTCACGCCGGAAGGCTTAGTCCTGCGGGAACTGGCCGCAGGCTACACCGTAGACGACATCAAGGCCTGCACCGAAGCGGATTTCATCGTCCCCGACGAAATCGGCGTCATGGAATAAAAGTATATAACGTATAAAACGGCAAAACGGTATGGAACGACAGCCAGCCTATGGCAGCTGTCGTCCCGTACCGTTTTTTTCGTCCATCATCCTGGTAAAGAAGAGTCTTTCAGCTTATTGAACACGGTCTGCCGGCTGACCGACAGGATTTGGGCGACTTGGCTCTTCGTATATCCCTGCCGCAGCAGGTCTTCGATGACCAATACTTCTACGCTGTGCTGCAGGGCCTTCATGTCGATGCGCAGCGACTGGGCGTCGACGAGGGACGGCTTGGCCGAGCTGGGCGTGTCGAACAAATACTGGTACGAGCCGTCGTCCCTGTCGCCTAAGATGCGGTACCGCAAGGCGGCGCTGCGCAGCTCGCGGATATTGCCCCACCAGTGATGAGCCGTCAGGGCTTCCTGGAGGGCCGGCGGAAGGGGAACTTCATGGCCGGCAAACTCGGCGGCGAACTGGCTGAATAAATAGACGATGTCCTCGGGCCTGTCGTTCAGCGACGGCAGGTTTAAGGTCAAGGTGTTGAGGCGGAAATAGAGGTCGCGGCGAAACTGGCCGGAACGGACGGCTTCGTAAATATCGGCGTTGCTGGCCGAAATGACGCGGATGTCGAGGGGGATGACGTAGTCCGAGCCGATGCGCATGACTTCCTTCGATTCGAGCACGCGCAGGAGCTTGGACTGGATATTGGGCGACATGCTGTTGATTTCATCGAGAAAAATCGTGCCCCTATGGGCCAGCTCGAAGTAGCCCGCCTTGCCTTCCTTGCGGGCGCCCGTGAAGGAGCCGCCGACGTAGCCGAACAATTCCGATTCCAGCAGCTCCGGCGGCAGGGCGGCGCAGTTTACGACGACGAAGGGGCCGCTGCGGCGGGGGCTGGCGTTGTGGATGCTCTGGGCAAAGAGCTCCTTGCCAGTGCCGCTTTCGCCCTGGATGAGAACCGGCGCGTCGTACGAGGCGATAGCCCGGGCCGTTTCGATCCGCTGCTGCATCGCCGGGCTGACCGTGCGGATATGGGAGAACTGATATTTTGCCGTCAGCCCCGTCCTGGCCATCTTATAGCGGATATTTTTTTCTAAGCGCTGCAGCTCCGTCACGTCGCGGATCGTGGCGATGAAATGCTCGTCCTTATCGAGCTGAAAGGCCGACGAGTTGAGAAGCAGCGTATACGGCGGCGATGAAATGAGTTTTTCCTTGATGGGGCCGCAGGACTCTCCCTCAGGAAAGCCGGGAATAACGCGCTGTATCTTCGTTTCCGTCGGCGCGGCGTTGAGAAACCGGCGGGCCTGGCGGTTCATATGGGAAATGGAGCCCTTCCGGTCGTACAAGATAATGCCGTCGTCTACGTGCGATAAAACGGACCGGAGCAGGCTCAGCTGATGGCGGTCCTTGCGCTGAAAGGCCAGCAGCTCGTTGGCGTATTGGTAGACGGACAGGATCGTCGATTCGCTGGGGCGGATGGGATAAATGGTCATGGGAAAGTTCGGCGCGACCTGCGGCAGGAGAGTACAGCCGACGATAGCCTCGTCGGGCCGGATAGGGATGGTTTTGAGGAGGTCCAACACCTCGCGCGGGTTCCCGTCGACGCTGTAGGGCGGATAGAGCTGCAGCTTCTGCCGGACTTCCGGCGGGCAGTCGTTGATGTTGAACATAAAATGCTTATTCAGCAGGAGGTGAATCGTCTTGCACGGCAGGGCCTGGCGAATCGTATAGAGGGCGTCGTTCGTCGAGCTGTACAGGCAGAGGAGGGGGACCTCCGTAATGGTCTTCATGAGAATTTGGTAGCTGCCGCTGTTGGTAATGATGAGCTGATAGCCCTTGGCGATAATGTCCCGGGCCTGCTCTTCCATGCGGAGGAAGTCGATGATGGTAATATCCGTGGAAATATCGGGATTGGGGAAGTTTTCATAGTACGTCCACAGCGTACGTTCAATAGCCTGCTTCATCACGTCGTCGGCGACTAAAAAGCTTATTTTTTCCATGACGGCCTCCTTTGACACTTCGATAGCTTCAAATGGGTTTCTTCCTTTTAGTATATCAAAAAAGCGGAGCTCCATGTAAAAAGGAGTAAAAATTTTTTTACATATAGAGGGCAAATTTTCGGGGCAGCCGCGCTTAAAGGGCGCAGCGGCGCGATATTTCATTATGGCATGAAAATTTCATATAGATTTTCGAAAACGAAACGATGCCGATACAGCGTACTTTGACAAAGGAGGAATTTCTATGAAACACTTATGGACTGGCAACGAAGCCGTTGCCAGAGGACTGTATGAAGCAGGCGTGTCCTTCGCCTCGGCCTATCCGGGCACGCCGAGTACGGAAATTTTAGAAAACGCGGCGGCCTACGACGACATATACGCCGAATGGGCTCCGAACGAAAAGGCAGCCGTAGAAGCCGCCATCGGCGCGTCCATTGCCGGCGTCCGCTCCTTTGCGGCCATGAAGATGGTCGGCCTCAACGTCGCCGCCGACCCCATGTATACCTTCGCTTATTTGGGCATCAACGGCGGCTTCGTCTTCGTATCGGCCGACGACCCGGGCATGCATTCCTCCCAGAACGAGCAGGATAACCGCCATTACGCCAAGGCCATGAAGATCGCCATGTTCGAGCCCTCCGATTCGCAGGAATGCCTCGACATGACCAAGGAAGCCTATGCAGTCAGCGAAAAATACGAAGTACCGGTCATGCTGCGCATGACGACGCGGGTCTGCCATTCCAAGAGCCTCGTAGAAGAAGGCCAGCGCCAGGACGTGCCGGCCGTGCCGTACGTAAAGCAGCGCGAACGGATGGACGCCATTCCGGCTATTTCCAAGGTCCGCCGCTATTTCGTCGAAGAACGGGAACAAAAGCTGAAAGAATATGCCGAAACCTGTCCCTTCAACGTAGAAGAAATGCACGATACGAAAATCGGCGTCATCGCCGCCGGCGCAGCCTATACGTACGCCCGGGAAGTCCTCGGCGACAAGGCGTCGTACTTAAAGCTCGGCTTTACCTATCCCATGCCGATTCAGAAAATCAAGGCCTTTGCCGAAAAAGTGGACGAAGTTTACGTCGTGGAAGAGCTGGATCCTTATATGGAAGACATTATCCGCGAAGCCGGCGTCGCCTGCCATGGGAAAGACGTAATTCCCAAGATAGACGAGCTCAATCCCCGCATCGTCGCCCAGGGCATCTTAAAACGGACTGACGAAGGCGTAGACCTGGGCGGGCAATTCTGCGTCCCCCGTCCGCCGGCACTGTGCGCCGGCTGCCCGCACCGCGGCTTTTTCTACGAAGTCGGCAAGAGAAAAAATACGGTCGTCGTCGGCGATATCGGCTGCTACGCCTTAGGCGGCTCCGAACCGCTGAACGCCAAGGACATCGAAGTCTGCATGGGCAGCGCCTTTTCCGTCGGCCACGGCCTGCGCTACGGCCTTGGCATGAGCGGCCAGAAGCAGCGCGTCGTCGCCGTCATGGGCGATTCGACCTTTTTCCATACGGGCATCAACTCCCTGACAGAGGTATCGTACAATCATTCCGATACGATCTGCGTCATCTTGGATAACCGCACGACGGGCATGACGGGCCATCAGGACAATCCCGGCACGGGCTACAGCCTGAAAGGAGAACCGGCAACGCTCATCGACATCGAAGCCGTCGTCCGGGCCCTGGGCATTCCCAACGTCCGCACAGTCAATCCCCTCGATCTGTCGGCCATGAAGGCCGCCTTGGACTGGGCCTACGCCTTGGAAGGCGAGCCGGCAGTCATCATTACGAAATGGCCCTGCGCGCTGAAGAAATTCTCCAAGGAAGATAAGGAAGCCTTCGACCTGAACAAGACACCGTGCGCCGTCGACACGACGAAGTGCATCGGCTGCAAGAAGTGCCTCTCTACAGGCTGTCCGGCCCTGCGCTTTGACAGCGAAGCCAAAAAGGCGGGCATCTGGGAAGCAGACTGCGTAGGATGCACCGTATGCATGCAGGTTTGCCCGGTGCAGGCAATCGGCAGAAAGGGGGACAACTAAATGTCAGACGTAAAAAGCGTATTATTTGTCGGCGTAGGCGGACAAGGAACGATATTAGCCAGTAAAATCCTCACGATTGGATTGATTGAACACGGATACGACGTAAAGATGTCCGAAGTCCACGGCATGAGCCAGCGCGGCGGCAGCGTCAGCACGCAGGTCCGCTTCGGCTCCAAGGTATACTCGCCGATTATCGGCGAAGGCTCAGCGGACATTCTCGTGTCTTTCGAAGAAATGGAAGCAGCCCGTTATGCGAAATTCCTGAAAAAAGACGGCAAGGCCGTCGTCAATATGGTGCGCATCCCGTCTATGCCCATTCTTTCCGGCGACTGCCAGTATCCGGAAGGCGGCATTGACGCCCTGAAGGAACACGTGCCGGTCCTCACGCTGGACGCCACGAAAATCGCCGCTGATTTAGGCAATCCTAAGAGCGCCAATATGGTTCTCCTCGGCGCCCTGATCGGCGTGCTGGGCATGAACGACATCGACTGGCAGGGCATCATCGCCAAGACCGTAAAGCCGGCCTTTATCGACGTCAACGTCAAGGCCTTCGAAGCCGGCCGGGCCGCCGTATCGTAAGGGGGGAATCGGACGTGAAAGAGAAAACAGCGACGCTGGAAGCCGTATTGGACCGTCTCCACGACGGGCAGACGATCCTATTCGGCGACTGGCACGGCGAATTAGCCGCCGACGAAATCATCGACGGTATGGTGAAAAAGGGCGTCAGGAATATCCGGGCTATTGCCGTATCGGCCGGCAGGCCCGATCAGGGCGTCGGCAAGCTCATTGCCGCCAAGCTGGTGACGAGCCTGGTGACGACGCATATCGGCATGAACCCCCTGGCGAGGGAGCAGATGTTTGCCGGCGAGCTGGACGTCGAATTCTGCCCCATGGGTACCTGGGCCGAACGGGTCCGCTGCGGCGGCGCAGGCCTCGGCGGCTGCCTGACCCGGACCGGCATCGGCACGGAAGTAGAAAAGGGCAAGCAAAAGATAACCGTCGACGGCGTAGAGTATTTGCTGGAAAAGCCCCTGCGGGCCGACGTCGCCCTGGTCAAGGCCACGAAAGCCGACAAGGCCGGCAACATTTCCTTCCGCCTCAATGCGCGGGCGACGAACAGCAATATCGCCCTAGCGGCTGATCTGGTCATCGTGGAAGTCGAAGATATCGTAGAAGTCGGCGAATTGGGCCCCGAAGATATCGATATACCGGCGCCCATCGTCGACATGGTATACGCGCGGACCGGCGAAAAACGGCCCCTCTACCCGATGTGGCTGGAAATGATGGCAAAAGAAGCCAAGGCCAAGGCAGCAGAAGGAGGCGGAAAGTAATGGCGGCATTAACTGGACGGGCCCTCATCGCATCGCGGTGCGCTAAATTCTTCAAGGACGGCGATTTCGTCAACCTCGGCATCGGCATACCGCTCCTGTGCGTCGATTACCTGCCGGAAGGGCTGCACCTCTGGCTGGAAGCGGAAATCGGCACCGTCGGCAGCGGCGCGACGCCGCCTTGGGACCAGGCCGATATCGACGTCGTAGACGCCGGCGGAAGACCGGCCTCCATCATTACGGGCGGCAGCGTATACGACCATGAAATGTCCTTCGCCTTCATCCGCGGCGGACACATCGACGCCACCGTACTGGGCACCCTGCAGGTCGACCAGGAAGGCAACCTGGCCAACTGGACCATCCCGGGCAAGCTCGTCCCCGGCATGGGCGGAGCCATGGATTTATGCGCCGGCGTCAAGAAGATCATCGTAGCGACGGACCACTGCGAAAAGAGCGGCAAATCGAAGATCCTGAAAAAATGCACCCTGCCCCTGACGGGCGCGAAATGCGTCACCGACATCGTCACCGAACGGTGCTACTTTGAAGTCACGCCGGAAGGCTTAGTCCTGCGCGAACTGGCCCCAGGCTACACCGTAGACGACATCAAATCCTGCACCGAAGCGGATTTCATCGTCCCCGACGAAATCGGCGTCATGGAATAACAGTATATAACGTATAAAACGACAAAACGGTATGGGACGGCAGCGCTTATAGCAGCTGTCGTCCCATACCGTTTTTTATTTCTCAGCTCCTTCCGTACGTCCGTCCAATCTCTCTTCGGCATCTTGACATATACCCTTACTAGGTATATTATGATTATATACCGGTATGGGGTATACTATCTCTGCGCATATATCAGGAGGGATACGCATGGATTCAACGAACGATACGAGCTGCTGCGGAGGCGTGAAGCTGAAGCACCGCGACGAGAAGGAATATAAACGACTGATTTCCCGGTTAAACCGGATTGAAGGGCAGGTACGGGGCATCAAGCGCATGGTGGAGACGGACCGCTATTGCATCGATATCCTGATGCAGGTCACGGCCATCCAGTCGGCCCTGAATTCCTTCAACAAGGAGCTCCTCGGCCAGCACATCAAGAGCTGTGTCGTCCACGATATCCGCGAGGGGAAGGACGACGTCGTCGATGAGCTCGTCTGTACCCTGCAAAAATTGATGAAGTAAGGGAGTGATTGCATGAAGCATGAAACATATCAGGTAACGGGCATGTCCTGCTCGGCCTGCTCGTCCCGCGTCGAAAAAGCCGTCTCCAAGCTGGAGGGCATAGAAAAGGCCAGCGTCAATTTGCTGACCAACAGCATGCAGGTCGATTACAACGAAACGATCCTTACGAGCCAGGCGATTATAGACGCCGTCGTCAAGGCCGGATACGGCGCGTCCCTGGCCGGCGGGCAAGCCGGAACAAAGGGCGCTTCGCCGCAGGCAAGTCCGGCCAATACGGCCGAGCAGGAAGTCAGGCAGATGAAGCGGCGCCTCCTGTGGTCCATCGTCTTTCTCATTCCTACAGTCTACATCGCCATGCATCATATGCTGGCCTCTCATCTGGGAATTCCCGTCCCGTCAGCTATATCAGCAGTATTCGACGGCCCGGAAAATGCCATTTCCTTCGCCTTTGCACAGTTCCTGCTCATCCTGCCGATCATGTATTTGAACCGCAAGTACTACATCAACGGCTTTTCCAACCTGCTTCGCGGCGCGCCCAACATGGACAGCCTCGTCGGCATGGGCTCCATGGCCTCGGCGGCCTTCGGGGCCTTCGCCATCTTCCGCATGGGCTGGGGCATGGGCCACGGCGACTGGGCCTTGGTACAGACCTATAGCGCCAACCTGTACTTCGAGTCGGCCGGCATGATCGTCACCCTCATCACCGTAGGCAAGTATCTGGAAACGAGGGCCAAGGGCAAGACCAGCGCGGCCATTGAAAAGCTCATGAAGTTAGCGCCTAAGGAGGCGACGGTCCTGCGCGGCGGCGTCGAAACGGTCATTCTCGTCGAAGACTTAGCCGTCGGCGATGAAATCGTCGTCCGCCCGGGCGAGCGCATTCCTGCCGACGGCATCGTGTCTCAGGGCACGACGAGCATTGACGAATCGGCCATTACGGGCGAAAGCATTCCCGTCGAAAAACAGGTCGGCGACAAGGTCACGTCGGCGACGATCAATACGTCGGGCTATATTCACGTCACAGCCCAGCGGGTCGGCGACGATACGACGATCAGCCAGATTATCCGCCTCGTCGACGAAGCCAGCGCCAGCAAAGCGCCTATTGCAAAAATCGCCGACGCCGTCGCCGGTATCTTCGTCCCGGCTGTCATCACATTGGCCGTCGCCGCTACGGCCCTATGGTATTTCGCCATGGGAGCCGATTTGGAATTCGCCTTTTCCATCGGCATTTCCATCTTGGTCATTTCCTGCCCCTGCGCCTTAGGGCTGGCAACGCCTGTCGCCATCATGGTCGGCACGGGGAAGGGTGCGGAAAACGGCATCCTCATCAAGTCCGGCGAAGCCCTGGAACGGGCCCACGCCGTCGATACCGTCGTCATGGACAAGACCGGCACCATTACGGAAGGAAAGCCCCGCGTCACCGATGTACAGGCCCTGACCTGCAGCGAAACAGAGCTCCTCGCCCTGGCTGCCGGCATGGAGCAGGGGAGCGAACATCCCCTGGCCGAAGCCATCGTAGCCTGCGGAAAAGAAAGGGGCATCGCGCCGAAGGCCGTATCTGATTTCCGGGCCGTCTTCGGAAAGGGCGTCATCGCCTCCGCCGATGGGAAAACCTATTACGCTGGCAACGCCGCCCTCATGGCAGAACAGGGCATCGACGTCAGCAGCTATGCAGACCGTCTCGACGCCTTAGCCGATCAGGGCAAGACGCCCCTCATATTCGCCGATAACAGCGGCGTCATCGGCATCATCGCCGTCGCCGACGTAGAAAAAGCCACCAGCGCCGAAGCCATTTCCCGCTTTGCCGCTATGGGCATCGACGTGGTCATGCTGACTGGCGACAACGCCCGCACGGCCGAAGCCATCCGCAAGCGCTTGGGCATTCCCAAGGTCATCGCCGGCGTCCTGCCTCAGGATAAGGAACGGCACATCGCCGAGCTGCAGGCCCAGGGGCGCACCGTCGCTATGATCGGCGACGGCGTCAACGACGCGCCGGCCCTGGCTAAAGCCGACGTAGGCATCGCCATCGGCGCCGGGACCGACGTCGCCATCGAAAGCGCCGACGCCGTCCTCATGCGCAGCGACCTCCTCGACGCCGTCAGCGCCGTCCGCCTCAGCAAGGCCGTCATCAAAAACATCAAAGAAAACCTGTTCTGGGCCTTCTTCTACAACGTCATCGCCATTCCGTTGGCAGCCGGCCTGTTTTACCCGGCCTACGGCCTCAAGCTGAACCCCATGATCGGGGCGGCGGCCATGAGCCTGAGCAGCGTCTGCGTCGTCCTAAACGCTCTGCGCCTGCGCTTCTTTAAGCCCAACCATTCGGCTGGAACTGTTTCACGTGAAACACCACGGGAAACTCCCAATACATCCATATCTGAACAAAAGGAAGGAGAACCTGCTATGAAAACAACATTACACATTGAAGGCATGATGTGCCAGCACTGCCAGAAACACGTTCACGACGCCTTAGCCGCTATGGACGGCGTAACGGACGTAACCGTCGACCTCGAAGGCAAGACGGCCAACGTCACGGCGACGAAGGACATTACGACGGACGAATTCGCCAAAGCCATTACCGACGCCGGATACGAACTGGTAAAATAAGAGGCTCCCAACAAAACGGGACTGCCGATGAAGGATTAGCTTTCTTCATCGGCAGTCCCGTTTTTATGTCTCAACTCCAATGCCGTACATATCGACAAGCCCGCAAACGCCCAATATACGGCAGATTTCCGCAGGCAGAAGATAGGCTGTTATCGTCTTTTAAATCATATAACACAACACAGGGACATACGTTTCACGTGAAACAGTATGTCCCTGTGTTAATATATCAATAGATTTTTTATGAGGCGAATTGTCAAGCTAAGTGCAACTTTTTAGAGTAATGTACTTCGTATGGCGT